>Ga0207691_10000046_pt1 | contig 99655 bp, 91 predicted proteins | sample KBSM13metaG_FD_184327 | JGI IMG/M metagenome (GOLD analysis project Ga0207691, IMG submission 184327) | Miscanthus rhizosphere microbial communities from Kellogg Biological Station, Michigan, USA - KBS M1-3 metaG (SPAdes) (version 2) | ecosystem: Host-associated > Plants > Roots > Rhizosphere >...
AATTGCGGTCTGGTCAAAATTGCTCATACAATCTGACGGAGGAGTGCCGTTCCGGCCGCCTGCCGTTTCGGAAGCTTATCCAGCACATTGACGATCTTATCCAACCACCGACCGCGGCGGCCGCAAGCCGCGGTCGCGCAGATCGCAAAGTACAGCGCCCCAACTCTTCGTGGATTCGCGGGAAGCAGTGCTTGACCTGAGAGAAGTAAATGGTTCTATGGACCGGCTCTGTGCACATGTCGATACGAGAATCCGTACGGTGAGCCGTATTGACCAGACGGTCTGAGCCAAGGGCGTAAAGGGTTATAGCTGCCTACTAGGCAGTAAGAATATGGGGCAATTGCTCCCAGCAGGGGCGACTAATTTCCCACCAGCAATATAAGGAGATGGCGATTATGTTTAAGGGAACAGTGGTGGTTGCATGGTGATGCAGGACGCGAACGTTCCGCCGTCTCGGCTACTCCTCGTTGATGATGATCCCTCATTGCTCCTTGTCCTGTCACGGACCCTTCAGATCGGGTTGGATCATTGCACGGTCGATGTGTGTGAGTCAGGGGTGCAGGCATTGGACCTCGTGAAGGCATACATCTATGATACGATTATTAGTGATGTGACGATGCCAGGTATGAACGGCTGGCAATTCCTAAGGGCGGTCAAGCAAGCGCGGCCCGACACGCCTGTCTTCCTGATGTCGGGCATCGCAGATCGTGCCGTCATGAGGGAAGCGTTTGAAGCCGGGGCCGCGGGCTTTTTTGCCAAGCCATTTGACCCGAATGAATTTGTGAGGACGGTGAGGGAATGCATATAGCGGAGACAGAAGCACCATTCTAATTACGATGCTGTAGGGCTCTAAGAGGGGCTGTAACCGCTGAGTGAAACCGTCGTTTAACTGTCCAGAACGCGCGAAGAGATGTCAATCCCAACCCTCTGATGTAGGCAGCGACTCTGATGGCGCGCATAAGAACGCTTACCGCCCCGTTCGACCCCCACGCCTTTCTCTCAAAAGTTGGCGATGGAAAAACGCTCCTCAGACCCCTCAAGGACCAAATCATGTTCTCGCAGGGAGATGCGGCGGATGCCGTGTTCTATATCCAGGAGGGTAAGGTTAAGCTGACCATCGTCTCCCAACAGGGAAAAGAGGCGGTGGTTGCGATCTTGGAGCCGGGGAGTTTCTTCGGGGAAGCCTGTCTCGCAGGGGAGCACGTGCGTGTAGCCACCACGACAGCAATTGAGAAATCCACTATTGTTCGGATTGCCAAACAGGCGATGATCAACCTTTTGCATGAAGAACCTAGCTTTTCGGAACTTTTTATCTCCTATATGCTCTCCCGCAACATTCGCATCCAGGAAGACTTGGTGGACCACCTCTTTTCTTTAATTCAAGCGAGAAGCGACTCGCCAGGATTCTATTGTTATTGGCCCACTTTGGCAAAGAAGGGAAACATGACGCGGTCATTGCCAAAATTAGCCAGACAACGCTCGCCGATATGGTTGGCACTACGCGCTCTCGTGTGAGTTTCTTTCTCAATAAGTTCCGCAAACTCGGCCTTATTCAGTACAACGGCAACATACATGTCCACAGCTCCCTCCTAAATGTGGTCCTCCACGACTAGGCCACACGTTACCTAATTGCCTAGGAGATGGCTTTTACTCCGTTCCGAACACTACACATGATAGAGCTCAGTAGGTAAAATATTGGACTTGATCCCAAAGTAAAATGTTTATTACATTTCTCCGAAACTTTTCTGGCCTATCGCAATCGATATGCTATGAACGACGAAGATACTGAATCCAAAAGGGGTGGCGGTACTTCCTGTAAGCATCCGACGCTGGCGCTCATCACAACCGCTGGAGGCTATCTGACGGGAAAGTATCGGTGTACCGACTGCGGCGAGACGTTCAAAGTGCCCAGCAATTCAGCAGGTAAGGGCATCCCACAAAGGTAGGCTTGGTGTACGATGTGGGATTTCTGTAAGTGCCCTTATCGGAGTGGGATACGGATTGGCTTGGTTAAATAAGTCTCAAAGCCAGCCCTCGCAACCAAACTGTGAAGAATTAAGGCCTTGGCTATTTAAGTAGCCAGGGCTTTTTTATTTGGCGGGTTCTGATACATAGCACAAGACTTGACCCCATCTATTCGAGAAGCCCGCCGTCGGCAACGCTCTCGTTTGCTGCTCGCAACCGAACGGCGACGTCGTCATTGATTTGTGAAGACGGGAGCCTCTGGCCGCAAGTGGAGGATCAAGGCGGTGCAGATGAGACCGAAGCCCAGGCGCGGCGCGACGAGTGCAACCAGCATCGCGGTGGTAAAGCTCGCAAGGACGACGAGTGATCGGCGCCTCGCCAAACGCCGTGTGCGCAGGGACACCTGCGTGACGTCCGCGCGGGCCAATACTTCGCGCTCAAAGACGTTGTAGGCGATGTCGATGCACACGAACAGCCCTGCGTAAAACACTACCGGGGACGACGCGAGCTGGGTGCGCGCAATCCATGCGGTCGCAAAGGGCAAGAGCGACACCATAAGGAGATGGGCAAAGTTGATCCATATCAATCCCAGCGTCGGAGGACCTACGAACCGCATAAGGTGATGATGGTTGACCCAAATAATGGCGATGAACAGGTAGCTTACCGCATAGCTGATGGCCGTGTGCCACAGAGGTCAGAGAGCCGAGAATACCGGCTCGTCGGGTGCCTTGAGCTCCAGTACCATGATGGTCACAATCACCGCGAACACCGCGTCCGAGAATGCACTTAGGCGCTCCGCGGTTGTCTTTTCTTTACGCATAGCGCTCTGGCCGTTCGACTCAAAGGAGGTCCTTTGCGTCTGCTAATTCCGGCCCTTGCCTTGTCTCTCGCGGACGTTTGCCCGTGGGTCCACAGGTTGATCCTCACGCGATATCGGCGTGGCGGTCGGCTGGATGCCTTGATCTTCGTCCTCTTTCATGGCTCCCACACTCGATGTTCGGACGCCGGTATGAGGAGTTGGAATCGATCTTGTAACCGATGAAGCAGAGGCACCCCGGGGCTTCTTCCGATGTCCGGACTTTGAACTGTCCACAGGTCATGGGTTCAATGCCTAGCGGCATGATGCTCGTCTGGTCTGACCATATTGGAGGTTCCTTCTTCCCCCGCAAACACCACTAAAGCCTTCACAGGTGCATCACCAAGATTTTTGCCGTTATGCCAAGAATTCGTACCCTCTAAGAATCCCTGTCCCTCGCTAAATACCTGTCGAGATCCATCTTCAAACTCGATGGTCAAGGTGCCTTGGAGGATGTGCACATAGGTCGGAACGGGGTGCATATGACGACCGCTCTCTTTCCCCGGTTGAATTTGTATGACGACGGCCGTTATTTCCGGTTTGTTGCTATGAGGATATTCAATCCGCTGTCCCGAGATTGTTGTATTACCCTTCATGACCGGGCTCACGCTCACATCGGACTCCGTCGCTCCCGCGACGCTGATGCAGAGAACACACATGCTGACTAATGCGCTGACCTGCTGTCTCATGATCCGACCTCCTTCGTGTAATCACATATTTGCATGGAGACACTTGGGCTAGCAGTATAGCTTTTTGATGCAGAGAGTGCCCGTCGTATCATGAACAAAGCTCGAAGGTGCAAACAGCCTCAGTTCAGCACGGGGATCAGCCGTGCCTAGCCCGCGAGGGCCTATTATACGGCGAGGTCCGTCGTGAGCGGGATCACAATCGGGGGAGTTAAAAAATGATTGAAGCCTTTCTCCGCAACCAACGTTGACGAATGAAAGGCCTTGGCTATTCAGTAGCCGAGGTCTTTTTTATTTGGCTGGTTCTGATACATAACACAAGACTTGACCCCATCTATTGAAGGCGTCGGCTACACTGCCGCGCATGGTGCTTAGCGAAATTCGAACACGATCTATCATCATGTTCGTCATTGAATCATTGAAAAGTGGGGAGAACGCTACTGGTCATATCGACTCGAGGAATGGATCCAAGGGTTACCATCAGGCCTTACCCTCGAAGATGTGAGTGTCATGTCTTCGTAACGTGATTGCAGTGCGATGAACCGGCTGAAAGTCAGGAGGTTGTATGGACAGCGACGAGCTTGATGCCCTAGATGAACATGAGGTAGAGTTGTCGGATTATGGCAACTGGCTCACGCTCAATCTTGATTTGTCCAGAGATATGAGCCTCTGATGCCTTGAGCTTTTCCGTTGGCAGACCATCAATCTTGGGTTCCTGAAAACCGAGAAGCTGAAGGCCAGCAAGATCCACTTTAGGCTTGATTTTAGCCATGGCTTAAAGGCTGAGCGAAACTGGAATATCAAAGGTCAAAAGTTAGTAGGTTCAACCCCTCTACGAGCCCGATACGCATTCAATGACAACTTATACGAAGGGCCATAGGACGCAAAGCTGTAACTCAGTCACTCACTGCGTCCCCTTTTGCATCCTATGAAGGATTCGATTTTAGATCGGTGGAAGCTCCGCGAATTAACGCTACAAGTATCCGTCTCGATAATACCTCCTTATATTTTAGATACACAACGCCAGGCCGAAAGGGGGAAGCGGTTGCCATCAGCCGTTTAAAGAGGCCCCGGCCTTAAAGACATAAGCATAATCTGATAGGGTGCAAAACTTAGTTGGCTCCATCTGATTATCTGTTTTGATACTTCCGCTCCGCGTCTCTCTCATAAAAACCAGAATCTTGCCGCAGGGATTGTAATTGTTGAACATCCTACGTGGCACGACACTTGTGTGTCATTGATTGTCTTGCAACATCTTTTGAGCGCGACCCAGTGATGTACCTGTGGTTCGCCTCAGTCGGCAGCCCCTTCATAGAAATTACGGATTGATAATCTAAAGGAGAACATTCATGGGACTTCATAGTCATTCGGTTACTGGAAATCAGGGGCGCATATTGATCGTGGATGATGAAGCCCACGTGCGAAAGCCGATCAGGCTCATACTGCAGGCCGCGCAGTACACCGTGGTGGAGGCTGAGGATTGGGAGCAAGCGATTCAGCTTCTGCAGTCCGGAGATAACCCTCTGCTCGTTGACACTATTCTATGTGACATCCGTATGCCAAAGATTAATGGGACGGAGGCCGTTCAGTATTTTCGCGACCAGTTTCCTTCCGTCCCTGTCGTGATCTTGACGGGTTACCCTGACGTTGATTTGGCAGTGTCGCTGTTGAAACAAGGCGTCGTGGACTATTTGGTCAAGCCCGTCGGGGAAGAACAACTCTTAGAAGCAATTAAGAAGTCCGTCAGTCGCCACGTCATTTTGAAGGATCAATTTGCAATATGAAGAATGAATTTGCCATGTACTAAGTCCGCAGAAAATAACAATGGAATCACCGTCTGGAATCAAGCGGCCTGTCGGCCTCTACGCCTCCGCTCCGGTTTGGACCGTTCCGCCTTGTGTGCTGATCGTTGATGATGATCCGGACATCCGTCAGGCGCTCGGCGACATGTTGCACGCCGAAGGATACAGGATTCATGCGGTGGCTAGCGGGCGGGAAGCGATTGCTCAGGCTAGTGAAGTATTCTACGGTGCCGTACTCCTGGACATTGGCCTTCCAGATCTAGACGGGCACGCCGTGCTCCGGTCCATCAGGGAGGTGGATCCGGCCCTGCCCGTGATCATTCTGACGGGTCATGTCACCGAGCAGAATACTATTGGTCCCTTGAATAAAGGGGCGCTCGCCTATGTCACGAAGCCGTATCGACCCGCTGAGATTAAAGCGCTCATCAGACGGGCAATCGAGGTCCGTGCTCTGGCCGTAAAAGCCGAATCGGTCGAGGGTGCGCTGACTGAAAGCCAGGAACGATTTCAGTCGGTCATACAATCCTCGTCCGATGGCATTGTCCTAGCCGATGATGAAGGGACGCTGGTGTCCTTGAACGAGAGCGCCGAACGCATGTTCGGCTACATTGAAGCCGATATAGCGGGCAAACCCGCCTCCGAATTCTTGCCACTTCGGTACCAAGACGCGTTCAAAGATGGTCTGGGACGACTCCAACGGGGTGAGTGTGTCGTGCCCAACGCGCCCATAGAGCTGTACGGACGTCGCGCCGACGGAATGGAATTCCCCGTGGAGGTGACGGTCAGCACCTGGAATTCGACTGGCCATATGTTCTTTGGTGCCATCATTCGTGACATCACGGCCCGCCGACTGACTGAGCAACGCCGCGCTGCGCAGTACGCCGTGACGCGGGTGCTCGCTGAGTCCCCCACACTTGCCCAGGCCGCGGCGAAATTGCTCCAGACGATTTGCGAAAGTCTGGGTTGGGATATCGGACTGCTTTGGGGGGTCGATGAGCAGATGGATAAGTTGCGATGTCTCGATGTCTGGCACGCTCCGGAGGTCCGCGAGGAGTCCGTTGGAGGCTTTAGCCGGGACCAGCTGTTCCGGTGTGGATCGGGATTACCCGGACGTGTGTGGGCCAATGGTGAACCACTATGGGTGTGCGACGTGCAACGGGAGGAGAACTTCCCACGTGCCCCCTTCGCGGTTGCTCTCGGTTTCCATGGCGCTCTGGCCTTTCCTGTCAAGCTGCACGGACACATCTTGGGGGTATTGGAATGCTTCAGCCGTGATATCCGTCAACCGGACGAGGATTTACTTCAAATGCTAGGCGCGATCGGGAGTCAGGTCGGACAGTTCATTGAACGTACACAGGCCCAAGCTGCGTTAGATACCGCCTATGCGAAGATGGAAGCGATTTTGGGGTCCATGCCGTGTGCCCTCCTGATTGTGAATTGCGACCTGCAGATCACCTACGCCAATCCGACGGCCTCCCGATATTTCTCTTCAGGCGGCGAGCGCGGGTCGTTATTGGACTTGTCTCTCAGAGATCTAATTGGCCCCCCCATGGCCTCGGATTCACGCCAGCTCATAGAAGACGCCCGCGCGATGGGAAAAGGTATCCATCTTAGACAGGAGCGGACCATCCAGATACGGGAGCGGACCTATCGGTATCGTCCGTTTCGAGTTTCAGAAGGCCCGCAGGAACAGACGCTGATAGGCCTTGTACTGTGGGATACTACCGAGCAAAAGCAGCTCCAGGATCAGCTCATCCAGGCAGAAAAACTAGCCAGCCTAGGGACGCTCGTGTCTGGCATGGCGCATGAAGTGAATAATCCCATACAGGGCATCCTCAGCATGGCCCAAATTCTCATCCAAGAACGTGACTATGAGAAAATCCAAGAATATGCTCAGGACATTGTCACGTACTCGCAACATGTCGGGCTTGTCGTGAAAGATTTTGCCGCCTATGCGAGGCCCGCGTCTCGTGACCACGAGGTGGAACTCGACATCAATGAACGGCTGCGGGAGGCGTTGAAGCTCGTCCAACGCAGCGCACGATTTGGCCACGCCACGGTGACCACGAATTTTGGCGCTCTGCCTTTGCTACGGGGCCGACGCTCAGAAATGGATCAGGTCTTCGTGAATCTGATCACGAATGCCGTTGATGCGATGGAGGGACAAGGCTGTCTGACCCTTCTAACGACCTTCACGAACGAATGTGTTGAGGTGCAGATCCGTGACACTGGCTATGGCATCCCCGCCAATCTTATCAGTAAAATCTTCGATCCCTTTATGACGACGAAGGAACCTGGCAAGGGAACGGGGTTGGGTCTTAGCATAGCGTACAAGATTGTGTCGAAATACCGGGGGCACATTGGTGTAAAAAGCGAGGAAGGGAAAGGAACCACGTTCACCATTACTTTTCCTGTTCAAGCAGAGAAAACCAGCGCATGAGTGTCGAAGGGGGGATTTAAGACAGATGCCTCGTGCCAAGAGCGAGACTTCTGTCTCTGTGCCGTCAGCGGATCGTCGATACCGATGTGGCGCGTCCTAATATTCTTCACAAAGAGGTCCTATGGGCGACAATGCTAACGTCCTCATCTAAAGGCTTATACTAGACATGAGACAAGGCGTTAGGTGCCCCTCTTTGGATGCTCATGCCAGTGCGATTGGTAAAAGCGTATTGCCGTTGAGGAGTCCCGCTTGCCACATGTAACTCCGGACTTTCAGCTTCTGTTCGAGTCCATTCCCGGTCTCTACCTCGTCTTGGATCTGGAATACACCATTCTCGCAGTCAGCGACAACTATCTACGGGCGACGATGACACAACGCGAACAGATTTTAGGGAGGGGCATATTTGAGGTGTTCCCGGATAACCCGGATGATCCCCAGGCAAGCGGCGTCCGAAATTTGCGAGCCTCGCTGGACCGTGTACGCCACAACGGCGTGCCGGACACGATGCCTGTGCAGAAGTATGATGTTCGAAAACCAGAGTCGTTAGGGGGAACATTTGAAGAGCGGTACTGGAGTCCTATCAACTCTCCTGTGTTCGACGGTACTCGTCAACTCATCTACATTATTCATCGCGTGGAAGATGTGACAGAATTCATCCGTCTGACACAAGCGACGACGGACCAAAGCAAACTCACCCGAGAACTTCAGGACCGCTCCGTAAAGATGGAGAGCGAAGTCTTCATGCGTTCTCGAGAGTTGGCAGAGGCGAACGCCCAGCTCGAACAGGCCCGTCAGGATCTCGAACACAGAGTACAACAACGGACGCATGATCTGAAAACTGCCCTCACGGCCTTGCAAGAAATGGCGGCCACGTTAGAACGACGAGTCGATGAACGTACTGCAGCCCTCCAAGCCGCGAATGAGAAACTGCAAGAGCATGATCGCTTGAAATCCTCCTTAGTGTCCATTGTCTCTCATGAGCTTCGGACGCCTATCACCTCCCTCAGGGGCTATGTCGAAAATATGCTGGACGGTTTTCCGGGGCCGCTGACCGAGAAGCAATCCTATTATCTCACGCGCATGTGGCAGAACTTAGAGCGGCTGGCTCGCATGCTGCGAGATCTTCTCGATCTGTCACGAATCGAGGGGGGACATGCGACGTTAAATCTCGCGCCGGTCTGCCTGTCTGAATTACTCGAGGACGCCGTCGAAGGCTTTCAACCGGTGGCCCGACAAAAGTCGATTACGATGAGACTGGATGTAGAGTGCGAACAGCCCGTCATACACGCGGATCGTGACAAGCTGCATCAGGTTGTCACCAATCTTTTAGACAACGCGACGAAATATAGCCCCGAGGGTGGCCGAGTCGAAATCAACATTCATGTGCGAGACGAGAGGTCTCTGCAATTGTGTGTGAAAGATTCTGGCTGTGGGATTCAACCCGAGGAGCTTGGCCACATCTTTGATCCGTTCTATCGTGGGCATGAGGCCGTCAGGCTGACACAAGGAAGCGGCCTTGGTTTGACCATCACGAAACGCCTGGTTGAACTCCATAAAGGCCAAATCTGGATTGAATCGGATTCGACAACGGGTACCCGCTGTTATGTCACGTTTCCGATTCAGCAATGATTATAATGATTATATGGATTGCTCCAGTCGATCTAAGCTTGAGAAGATTTTAATGGTGATGAGAGGTCATCAATGGGAACCTGTTTAGCGTCGACTATGTGAGCACTACAACTATGCGCCACGTCAAGAGCCTGAAACTTTAACTGATGCCCCGTGAGGTCTTCGTATGCCACCGTCGACCGCTTCCATTCTTCTCGTAGACGATGACCCGGACATTTGCCTAGCCTTGGGAGACTTTTTGGTTCATCAGGGCTACCTTGTTGAGACCGCGTCGAGAGGCCAGGATGCGATCGCCAAAGCGCAGACATGTCGCTTTGACGCCGCCCTCTTAGACTTGGGGTTGCCCGACATGGATGGCCTACTGGTTCTGAAGGCCTTAACCGAGAGAGATCCAGACCTCCCTATCATTATCTTGAGTGCCTTGGTAGCTGAAGAAAAAGCCTCGGAGGCGCTTCGGCGGGGCGCGTTCGCTTACCTGCGCAAACCTTACAATAGAGAAGAGGTACAGGCGACTCTTGTCCGTGCGATTGGGATCAAAGCATTGACGACTCAGGCACAGGCAGTGGAACGGGCTCTAAGCAGAAGTGAAGAGCGTTTTCAGTCCGTTGTCCAGGTTGCTCTCGATGCCATTGTCGTCACAGATAGTGAGGGCCATCTTCTCTCGTGGAATCAAGCAGCCCATCATCTCTTTGGATACTCGGAAACGGAAGCCATGGGGAAGCCGTTGACATTTCTTTTGCCGGAACGCTACCACGCGGCCAGTCGCAAATGGTTGGGCGAAGCGGAGCCTCCCGATCAACTCCTTCTGGAGGAGCGTCGGCGCGAGATCCATGGTCGTAAGAAATCGGGCGCTGAATTTCCCGCGGAACTCACCATTGGGCCTTGGAAGACGGAAGAGGGCATCTTTTCTAGCTGTATTGTGCGGGACCTCACGGAACGCAAGCGCTCCGAGCAAGTCCAATCGCAACTGGCCGCCATCGTCGAGTCTTCGAATGACCCGATCATTAGCAATTCGCTGGACGGGACGATTGTTACCTGGAATGCAGCCGCTGAACGGCTGTATGGATATGCGGCGGAGGAGGCAAAAGGTCGTCCCATTGCCATGTTGGCGCCGGCCGATCGCGCAGACGAAGTTCCACGTATATTGGCACGCTTACGGGCCGGCGAAATCGTCCAGGCCTATGAAACGGTGCGTCGGAGAAAAGATGGGACCTTTGTGGATGTGTCGTTGACGCTTTCGCCTATCAGGAATGCACGCGGAGAGGTCACAGGCATGTCTGGTATCGTGCGCGATATTACTGAACGCAAGCGTGCGGAGGCCCTGCTCCGGCGTCAGCAGATCGAGCAGCAAGTCTTGCTCGATCTCATCCCTGCCATGGTCTGGTACAAAGATGACCAGAACCGGATCCTGCGAGCGAACCGACGTGCTGCGGAATCCATTGGTCGCAGCGTAGCCGAGATTGAAGGTCAGTCCACCTATACGCTGTATCCGGAAGAGGCGGAGAAGTATTATCAAGATGATGTCTCTGTCCTTCAGTCCGGACAGCCCAAGCTCGGGATCGTGGAATTGCTCACGACAGGCTCCGCAGCCAAACGTTGGGTACAGACGGACAAGGTGCCGTACCGAGATGAGGACGGTCGTATCATGGGGGTCCTAGTGTTTGCCCAAGATATTACAGAGAGAAAGCGCGCCGAGGAGCAGTTAGCCCGCTATCGGCAGATCTTCACTCATTCCATTAATGGCATTAGCATCCTCGATCTCGAGGGACGCTACCTCGAACAAAACGCAGCCCATGCCGCATTGATGGGGTATAGCGATGAAGACCTTTCTGGGCAGACTCCCGCCATCCACCTTGGTGAAGCACTGTTCACCAAGCTTTTTCAAACGGTGAAAGCACATGGTTCGTACGACGGGGTGGTCTTTAGTCATACAAAAACCGGACAATTGAAAAAAATTGCGCTGTCGGCTTTCACCATTAGAGACAGTGATGGCAGCCCTGTCTGTTACATCGGAATTAAGCGAGAAGTCTAAGCGTAATAGCGAAGGCTGAGTGTCACGCTCCATACCCTTCTTGGCTGAATGGAACGTTCGTTCTTCTCATAAGGTTTGCATAGCATTGCAGACGTGTGTGGCACATTTAACCGCAATGGAGGCACTGGATAGAGAGCCTGATGACGATGGTCTTGGCGGATGCCGGCTCCCAGATAATACGTTTTATTGCGGAATTCGAATGGGAGGAGTTAAATAAGTCTCAAATCCTTCCCCGCAACCAAACTAAATTAGAATATTGGTTATCAAGGGGCCGGGAGAATATCCTGAGCCCCTTTTAAGTTTTATCTAACTCTTATCTCACTTCTACGCTAGGCCATGCCGACGTTTGCCGTGTGCTACCGTATACTTTTGACGATTCAACGTCATTACCCTACACTCAAATATGTGGCGGTGTTCTGATGTGTTCATACCTCTTGCCGAAAATCATGAAGCGGTGCGTGTGGGGTTCGTCCTCGACACCTGTCGTAGGTGACGCTTCGTTCTCGTATCGGGCATTCCACGCGGTGGCGATCATAGAGACAATGAGTAAGGGAATAAGCACATGCAACAAAAGCGGCAGCTAGACTATAGCCGCATTGCCAACGAACTATTTCGTTGCAAGCGCGTGGCGATTGTAGGAAATCAAGGTGCTGGTAAAACAACTTTAGGAAAACGGCTTGGCGATATACTTCAGTTGGACTATGTCCTGCTGATAAAGCGTCCAGGCCAACAACAAGCTATTCGCGAGCGTATGGCACGTAAGGAACGTTGGGTCATTGATGGTGACTTCGGCGTGCTCGATCTTTCGGATCGAATCATTTTCCTAGAGTTTCCCGTGACGCTTTGTCTTTGGCGCGCGATAAAACGTTCCTATGGACATCTCCGGCTTTGGTCATTCACTTCGCCACGGGTGTTTTTACAGGTCCCGGCGAAAACCGTACAGCTCTTTAGGGATCTGGGCGTCATCTATAAGACTTCCCATGATTCTTATCCTGGAGCGGATTCTCCCAGCTGGACACCGGATGACCATACGATCACTCTTACTTCACCAAAGCAGGTAAACGCCCTCCTCGAGGCTCTCAACTCTCGAAAGGAGATTTGAGAGTACGAGTGCTGCTGCGAGAACTCCGGTAGGTTGCTGTCAGCGTTCGATACCTGCTTCTTGTTGTATTTGACCACAGCGAATCGCAAAAGTATTATCGTCCACACGTGCAGGTTTGAAACGCAGGAACGACAACTGGACAATGACTCGCTTGATGGAAATGTTCGACTCTTCTCCTGGACAGAAGATACGTATTGCTGTTTCCTTTTTCAGGGTTTAAAAACCCATTCTCTGGAATGAAGAGCGTCCCAGATTTGATACTGGAACTTGTGCTGTACCATGCCCATAAAGCGCAGTGGCCGCCCTACACCTATATCGTTTTTGAACTGCTCGAAAGCACTGCGTCGCAATAGGATACGAAAAACATAGCAGGTGGACAAATTGGAGTGGAAGGAGCGGAAAGAGGAGTCATGCGCGAGCTGTTACTGACCATGATGATGGCTGGACTGTTTTCCTGTCAGAGTGCACCGGAGTCGCAACTCTGGAAGCAAAGCGGGAAAACCGATCAGCAGGGTCAGGAGGATTACGGGCATTGCGAAAAGGTGGCGATGCAGGAGGCGAATGGGATGCGGAGCACTGATGTGTTCAAAGAAGATGCGATCAAGGAACAGTGCATGCGTCGGTTAGGCTATGCGAGGGGTCGACTGGCCAATAGTCACTGCTGACCATCCTAACCACATGAACGTCTCGCCTCGAACGAATTCATGACGAACATTGCCTTCACCACTCTTGTCATTCTTGTCTTCTCGTTCCCCGGCTATGTGCTCCGCGCGAGCTACTATGCGGGAAAGTTTACGAGCCATGTGTTGCCGCGCAATTGGACGGACGACATCGCGCGCGCCATACTGTTTTCGCTTCCGCTGCACCTCGTCGTCTTGAGTCTGTTCGAATGGCTGCAGCATGTCGGGTTGATTCAGAGCACGCTCAGCTTCGAGGTGATCTTTCGCGTCATATCGGGTGAGTATGGCGATGAGTTTTCCACCACGATCGCGAATGTGTACGCGAATGCGCGCTATCTGATGGTGTATTACCTCGTTATTTTAGCGGTAGCGGCTGGAGCCGGATATGCGTTGCGGAATATTGTGTGGCGCTGGAAGTGGGACGTTCGCTATCCGTGGCTTTTCAGATATAAAAATGATTGGCTCTATACCTTGCTCGGGCGCGACGTGCCTACTCCCGAGGGGCCTGAATATGATGGGTCGAAAGTCTATGTGCGGGTGGAGGCGTTGACGAAAATTCCTCTGGAGGATGGCGATGGACGGGCACGGCTGTATCGCGGCATTGTCGAAGGATTTACGACGGAGGAAACCGGCGCGCTTCGGGATATTCTCTTAACCGAAGTGGAACGAGGAAAATTTCGGAAGGAACCGGCCAGGGACCGGGAATTTTACTGGAAGGCGGTCACACCGGGAAATTTAATGGTGCTGAAGTATTCGGAGCTTCAAAATATCAATATTACCTATCTGCTGGAGCTTCCTCAGTCTTCTCCGTTAGAGAAAACGGCCGAGACACAATCTTCCCGCTCCGCGTGATCTCGACCATTTTCCGTTCGTGCTTCTTGATGTCCTCGATGCCTTTTTGAATCTCCTGCATCATGGCGCTGTACATTCCCACGAGAGCCTCCCGACTGTTGAGCACGGCGCGTCTTCTCTTGACAGAGTAGCACAAGAATAGGCGGAGTGCTACGCCGCACTGCGGGGGAGGACCTTATAACGGCCGGTGTACGTCTCGCCGGGTGACAGCACTCGCAATCCCCAGTCGGGATGGTTGAAGGCATCAGTCGAGCAGGTCATGGGTTCGATGGCCAATGCCCGCCTTGGCGAACTCGCAATCGCGTCGCCCATATAGACGACAAGGGCCGTAAAGGCCCTGTCCATTCCGATGGCGATGGTTCGTCCAGTCTTGGGATTTCGGAGAGAGGCCCGGCAGCTCCCGTCCTGGTCCGGCTGTAAGCGCATATAACAGTGGTTGAAGCGCGTCTGTCCGACGCGTCGAAACTCACGGCAATCCCATAGGCTGTCTTGAACCGGCAGCAGTCTTCCGGTCGGAATCAAGGTCTCGCCGAATTCCAGATAGTGCGTGCCCGGAATCCTCACCTCGGCTTCATCGATCGTCACGGTGCCGACGGTAAAGTACTGATGGAATCCCATTCCGACCGGTGCGCGTGCGGTCCCGGCGTTCCGTATATTAAATTGGCAAGATAGCCCCAACTGGTCGAGAGAATAAGAAAGCTGAAGCTCGAGAGAAAAGGGATAGCCGCGAGCCGCGTAGGAGTCCCGGTTAATCGTCACGTTCAATGACACGCGTGAGGGGGTGACTTCCGCAATGTTCCACAAAAGGGACCGGACAAACCCGTGGATGGCGTTGGGTCCCTTCCTTATCGTTGCAATCCAGTTGAAAGGTCTGGCCGTCAAAGAGATACCGGCCATGTGCGATCCTGCCGGGAAAAGGACACAGGACATCGCCTTCCGCCTTTCTTGTTGGCTGATCCCGAATAGCCCCAGACGGTATCGACTTCTCGATTGTCCTCCATCGGAAATATCGGCGCAATAAGGCCCCGAACGGCGATACGACGGCGCGTTGCGAGCCGGATGCCAGCGTGATTTCAGTCTCGGTCGTCACCGGGACATTATCTGCGTTCGCTATACCCATGCTCGACCCACTTTTCCAATTGTTTGATGCGCCGCTTCAGCTGATCCAGGCTCGCGTTTTCAATGCGGCTTCCCGTGCGGCGCACGAGTTCCAAATTGATGCGCCGGTGTTCGACACCCGATCGTTGCGCCACCTGAATGACGAGGCCTTTGTGGGTTTGACGCATCTGCTCTTTGCGTTCGTGTAAGGGTAGGGCGTCGGATTGATGTTTCGCCGCGGCGTCGGACAGCGTCGCGGGCTCTTCGTCATCGCCAATGCGGCCGTGAGCCAGTGCAACGCCGCGCAATGGAAGGAAGGGTTCGGCTTCGTTGGGCCTGACATCGAATAGGGTACGCGGTTCGGCCTGTGCCGACTCCACGAGCACGTGGTCTCTCTCCGCCTTAATCGCTTCTGCATATTCCACCAGCCGGGGATCGCGGGGCAGGTAGAGATAAGCGCGTTGCGAGGAGGGCAAATCGCTTTGCATGCGAACGAACCGTCCCACCACCTGGCGAAAATACATTTCGGTTTGGACGTTTGTCGCGTAGACCCCCACCCGCAGGCGGGGAATATCGACGCCTTCGGACACCATGTTCACAGCGATGAGCCAACGATCTTTGCTCGTGGCGAAACGTTCGATGATCTTGGTCGACTGCGGATCGTCGGAAATCGCGACGCGCGGCGCCGTTCCGCTCATCTCCTTGACCTGCGCAGCAAGATGGCGCGCGTGGTCTTGATCCATCGCAATGATCAGTCCGCCTGCTGCGGGATGACTCTGCTTTCTTAAATTGATTAACTCTACGTCGGCGTCTTTGATGACCGAGTTCACCCATTCGTCGTGCATGAGCGCGGTCTTGAGCCGTTCCTGCTGCTTGCGGCGGCCCAGTTGATCGGCAAACTTGGCCGTGATTTCTTTTCCGCGCGACACCCAGCTTAGATCGCCCTCGTACGTGGGAAAGACGATCGGACGGCAAACCTTTTCGGCGAGCGCCTCGCGATAGCCGTAACTGAAGTCCGGAATACTTTGGTCCTGATCATAGGTCACGAAGGGAATGGGATTGTTGTCGGTGCGAAAAGGCGTGCCGGACAGCGCGAGTCGTTTCACGGCGTAGCCAAACGCCTCGCGCAAGGCGTCTCCCCAATCCTTCCCGTCCCCGGCGTGGTGGAGTTCGTCGAAAATGGCGAGCGTGGGCGATTGCCGGCAAGCCAGCCGATAGATCTGGGGAGCGAGACACACTTGTTGATACGTGACGACGCACCCGTGGTAATCCCGGCTCTCCTTGGCTTGGTCGTTCGTGAGAAAGGGGTCCAAGTGTAGCCCTGCATTATGAGCGGCACGCGCCCATTGCTGCCGAAGGTGATTCGTGGGGCAGATCACGACGAGGCGGGCGGCAACTTTTCGGAACAGCAGATCGTGCGCGAGCCGAAGTGCGAGGCGTGTTTTGCCTGCGCCTGGGGTCGCCATGGCCAGGAAGTCGGGCCGGCTTTCCAGAGACATTTGCTCGAAGGCGCGTTGTTGCCATCCGCGCAACGTAATATTCCAGGATTGAAGTGGCGAAGTCATGGGAGATGCGAGGGATCGTGGCGATTGAAAAAAGTAAGAATCATCGAAAGGCAGGCATAAACCCACAATCAGAATATATACGTAAGACCATATAGACCATTCAAGTGCCCTTCCGTCTGATTGCTCTATCGCTGACCCAGGTTAGACTGAGCAGATTACCCGGAGGTGTCTGATGAATCCAGCCTATTCGTCCTCGCCATCCCCGTCGGGGCGCATTTTGATCATTGACGACGATGACGTGTTGTTATCGGCCTTACCATGGCCCATCAAGCGGCGCGTGGCGAATGTCGCGATCGATACCGCCGATACACCGGAAGAGGCGCTTCGCCATGTCTATTCCACCGATTATGAGGTCATTATCAGCGATATCAAGATGCCTCGTATGGATGGCGTCACCCTCCTGCGCAAGCTGCGGGCCATTCAACCCGATACTCCGGTCATTCTTTTTACGGCTTGCGGAGAAGAGGAACTGCGGCGGGAAGCCAATTCCGCAGGGGCGTTTGCGTTTGTCACCAAGCCGCTCGATCTTCCATTTCTGGTCGAACTGATCAAAAAAGCCTTATGTGGGCGCCGGCTCGAGAATCAACGCGCTGAGCGTCCGGTCTAGAAATCCAGGCTGCTTCAGTTCGCTCCGCTAGGCCACCGCGTCGGGCTCATCGGGCGGCGCAAGAGGTCCGGCCCATTCCCCGCCAATCACTTTCACGTCATCGAACGAGCCATCGGGCCACTGAAAGTATCCCGCCTCGTCCACTTCGACAATAATCGGGAACGGATCGCGATAGGTTCCGCGGTGCCAATACCACCCCGGAGTGGCCGGCTTCTCGTCGCTCCATACGGAGCGTTTCGTCAGATGGTGAATGTGTCGTTCTGCCATGGGTCCGTCGCTCCGTCTCATCCATGCATGATCCAACAGTATACAAGTGACACGAAAAAGAGAAGAGGGTTGAAGCCGAAATAGACTTGTTTTCTCTCAGTCAGGGGCGAACGGGAACAGTTAGGTAATCATCCGACAAGCGTGGGGGAGGTGACGGACAATCCTAAAGGTCTTTCCCTGATGGTGGCATATCCTCTATCATCGTATGAATGCCATCCAGCCTGGGAGAGTTCCGTAAGAATGTTGCGAAACGGACGATTCACTGTGCAAAGGCGAAGACAGGTGTAGGATGCATTTTGTTTGTCATTGGATTCGGGATATTGTGGTGGAATCCGGTACTAGCCCGTGTGTCCATTAACCCCCAGCAATATGATCTGAGTTTTTCCAAGGGCCTGCTCGCTTTTCATGAAGGTCAGTATGAGGCGGCCTCGGCTTTTCTCCGGGATGCATTGGAGGCGAAGCCCGGAGACCCGGATGCCAGCTACTATCTGGGCCAGGCATTGATCCGCGCGCAGGATTATGGGGAGGCCGAAGAGATCTACCGTCGCCTCACCGACGCCGAGCCTTCTTCGGGACGGGCTCGCGTGGGGTTGGCGATGGCACAGTACTATCAAGAACGGTATCAAGACGTGTTATCGAATCTGATGACGGCGCGCACGCAGGTGCCGAGCGATCCGTTGGCCTATTATCTTGAAGGGCTCGTCTACATTCGATTGAATCTGTATGAACGTGCCGATGCGCCGCTGACGAAAGCGCTTGAACTCGATGCTGACTTCGCCTCCCCAGTTCGCTACCAACGAGGGATCGCGCACTATCAACTGGGGCGATACGAACAGGCGCGTGCGGAGTTTGAGGCCGTGATAGCCGCGGAGGCCGATACGGATTTAGCGCAGGGGGCACGGACGTACCTCGCGCAACTCCGAGATGGCGCGTCGGGAAACGACCGGAGACGAATGGATCCGACGCTCCCACGACCTCCCCTTTCTGGGGGGACACAAAAAGCGTGGGATCTGACCTTCAGCGTGAGCCCGCAGTACGACTCGAACGTCGTCGTCCTGCCGTTAGGCATTCAGCCGCCGGGCGGATCGAGCGGTATTTCCCAAAAAAGTGACTATCGGACGGTCTTCACCGGCCGGGGAGAGTATCGTCCTCTGCAGACGGATATGTGGACGGCCGGCGCCGCATATGGGTTTTATCAGAGCTTTCATCGCACCTTGAGTGGGTTCGACGGGCAAGATCACACGCCATCGGTCTATCTACAGCACCGATATGGCCGCATTCAGTTACGGGTGGATTATCTGTTCGATTACGTCACGGTGGGTCGAGATCCGTTTCTCGTCTCGAATGCGGTACGGCCTGTGATCTCGGTCCGCGAGGGCGACCATTGGTTTACCCAGGTACAGATGGGCTATCAAAACAAAGATTTTAAAAGCGACCGGTTTGCCCTGAACTCGTTTCGTGATGGAAAAAACTGGCTCGTTGGCATCTCGGAGCTGTATTATTTTGCGGAACATGCGGGTGTCGCACGTATCGGTTATCTCTACGACACGGATCGAACCGGCGGCGGATCTCCGTCTGTCGCCTTTGCGCCTTCGAACGCGGACTGGGCGTACACTGGCCATCGCGTGTCGACGGGCCTTCGTGTCCCCCCCATCTGGACTACTGACACCGGATTTTACGTTCGATTATTATCGGCAGAACTATGACAATCCCAATTTCTTTTCGACAGACCCGACTAACCCTGCCCTGGGTGGGCGAACGGTCCGGCGCGATGATATTTATATGGACACGGCGGGTCTAAGTCGTCCGATCACTCAACATCTGTTCCTGAGCGTGCAATACAGCTACACGCGCGATAAGGCCAACATTTCTCTCTTCAACTACGAGCGGATGGTGTATTCCATCACGTTGAGCGGCAGTTTTTAATCGGATGTTCATGTTGATGGGGACAGAGACGCATTGAAGATGAAGCCGACTCTTTTCGTCATCGTACTGGCCTTGGCCTGGAGTGCGTTGCTTGGTCCGGCGAGTGCGGCGCCGCCTGCGACAACCAAGTCAACCAGTTCCATGCGTGTCCTGGCCGCGTGTGATCCGACGCAGGGCCAGGAGAAGTATGGTTGTTATGAAGAGAGCCTGCTTCACGTTGTGAGGACTTCCGGGGTGGCGACTGCGATGGACATGCTGTTGGTCCTGGGAGCATTTGATGAAGAGGTGCAGCGCGAAGGCCACGTCTATGCGCATGCCATCGGGATCAACGCGTTTCAATCTGACCCCGATGTTGCCAAGACATTTGCGCGTTGCACGGAATTATTCCAGTCCGGGTGTTACCACGGTGTGATCCAAGCATATCTCGATCAGGAACTCGGGCCTTCGTTGGCCGACGACTCGGGACGCCTCAATGATTTGTGTCAAGCTTATCGCAAGGAATCGGCCAGCCGGTGGTTACTGTTCCAGTGCGTGCATGCGCTTGGTCATGGGCTCACGAGTGTATACGCGCATGACCTTCCCCGCGCCCTTCAAGGATGCGATCGGCTTGTCGAAGATTGGGATCGCCATAGCTGTTACGGCGGGGCCTTCATGGAGAATGTCGTCCATGCGACGCATCCTCATCATCCGTCTCCTCACGCGAACCATAGCTCCACGACTGGGTCGTCTCACCGTCCGCCTTCCGATTTTGTGCCCATTAAAGCGGCCGATCCGCTTCATCCCTGTTCTATGCTCGATGAGCGATATCAGACGGACTGTTACATGATGCAAACGTCCGTCATCCTCCATCTGAATCATGGCGACATGGCCGATGCCGCGCGCACCTGCGATCGTGCGCCTACTGATATGCGCGCTTTGTGCTATCAAAGCTTGGGGCGCGATATCAGCGCCTACAGCTTACAGAAACCGAGCGAAGCCATCCGAATGTGTTCGTTGGGCCATCCGGATTATCAACCATGGTGTTATGTCGGATTGGTCAAGAACTTCATCGACGTCACTTCCAAAGCCGAAAGCGGATTAAATTTCTGTCCCCAGGTCCCCGGGCAGGCCAATCGCATGAAATGCTATGAGGCCGTCGGCGAAGAGATCTGGGCGCTGACGGCGAACGACTCGCACCGCGAGGCGCTCTGCGGAAAGACCGAAGGGGATGCAAACGACGCCTGCCGGTATGGCGCCCGCTTGAGGCCCGAGCGTCCCGGCGGTGTCCCGATCACACGTCCATAATCGATTTGAGTTGGGAGATGCTATGAGAACCATCATGTATCGCGCGTTCCTTGGGTGTGCCCTGTTCGCGAGTCTGCTGTCCACCGTGTCTTGTGCGAACCGCACCCGATATCTAACAGTCCGGCCTCCGCACGCGCTTCCCACCGAAGGGCAGGCGTTGCCCTTAAAGGTGGCGTTGGTCCTTCCTGATGCGGTTAGAAACGCGACGGATCAAGAAGAAATTAGTTGTCCCTTCGGCACGACGACCTTCGTCTTTCAGACCGGGCCGGGTTTTGAAAAGGGCGCGCTGCAGGCTTTGTCGCAAGCGTTCACGAAGGTCGAAGTCGTGAAAGAAAAAAAACCGGGCAATTTCGATCTTTTCATCGAGCCTGCCGCGCCGGATATTGAACTGCAAGGCCACTGCAATATGTTCGTCACCGAAAAGGCTACCCTGGACGCGAAGGCAACCGTCACGGTGCGGGTGACCGATCGAAACGATCAGCCATTTCTCGACGGAACGTTCGCTTCAAGCCAGCATACCGAGGAAAAAGTCTTGGACGTGGTGGGGAAAGCGCTGGCCGATTTGCTTCAAGTGATGGCGCAAGGGTTGATGACGACGCCGAAGTTGCAAATATACGCCGGCGTCCCGCCCAGCCAAGAGCCTGTGGCCCCTGCTCCCCCGCCCGCTCCCGTTGCGTCTGTAGCGCCATCTCTTGCTGTCCCTCCGCCTGCGCCGCCGCCGGCACCTGTTGCTGCACCGCCTGTTGTTCCGCTTGTTCCGCCCTCTGCTTCCGCCGCGGCCGTGGCTCCCCAGGCGGGCAAAATGGATGCGGCGATACCGGCCGAAGCGCCGAAACGTGCGCCGGTTACCATTCCCAAGTTGGAAGAGGCCCCGCAGGATCCCAGCCGCGTTATTGTCACTGGCGCGGGGTTTTCTGTCGGATTTGGATATGTGGTGACGGCCTATCATCTGGTAGCGGGGATGTCCTATGCCACCGTCTACGAGCAGGACCGAGCGATCCCCGCGTCGCTGGTGTTGCGTGATCGCCTCAGCGATCTCGCGCTGCTCAAGGTCGATGAAGGGTCGGATGGACAAACGCTTCCAGGCCTGCGGCTCGGCGATGTGACTAAAGTCAGGATAGGCGAGCGGGTGTGGGTCTGCGATCTGTTTGCGATGGGTGGCGGGATGGAAAAGGTTGTCTGGAAAGAAGGTCGCCTACGGCCCTTGCCAGGGAATGGCCCGGCTGATCCTCGCATCTTGTCATTGGCGCTGACGACACCGCTTCAACACAGTGGTGGGCCTGTCCTGAATGAACAGGGAGAGGCCATCGGCCTGATGCTGGCGCCTGCCGATGCCGACCGCCTCTTTTCGAATCTCGCCCCATTTTCTTCCGACACCGGCATCGCTATTAGGATTCAGTATGCCAAGTGGCTCCTATCCATGTTGCCGGAATCGGAATTTGTCTTGCCGGCATCCGGGACGCGATCGCTTCCGGTATCGACCATGATTGAAAATGCCAAGCCGCAGGTGGTGGTCATCAAAGCCGCGGCAAAATGATGGGCTATCGGATAATGTCGATGTCTTGGGAGTTGACCGATTGGTAGGCCTGGATGAATTTTCGAAGATACTCGTGGGCGGTGGATCGTAGGGTCCCCACATTCAGCGGACTCATCGCTCCCGCCACATGCACCCACCAGGTTGGGGCGAAGATCGAGATGGAGGGATAGCGAGTCAGCGTCACGGTTTGATTAAGGCTGATTTCCAATCCATACGAGTAGATGAGATCGGTTCGAAGCAGACTCATTCGCACATAGAGGTAAGGCAACCCCGGCTGATCCAACCGCTCCTTGTTTCGGAACACTCGAATCCCGGCTTGGGCCAGTTGCGATTCGATGTCGTTCTTTAGCGCCGTACTGGAGAATCCTTCCAGGTCGAACGATTCGACAACGACCTCCACGCCGGTGAGATCGCGGAGCGTGTCGCGTTTACCTTCGCCATACAGGATGCCGTTCGCGCCGATTTGCGCAGCGGTAAGGGTCGACATACAGAGGAATAGGCCCATACCCACAGAGATCAACAATGCTCGCGAGAAAAAAATCTTATTCTCCTCCCGGCTTGAATCGGTCTTACCGCTCAAACCTCTAGATATCCTAGGCAACGTCTGGTGCGCCTCGGTGGCGATATCTGTACGATGAAAATCTGAAGCAGGCTATCGGAGTTTAGGGGATTTACTGTCGTCCCTTCGGGGCGGCATCCCTCAGGATTCAACCGACGCACGTCCACGAAGGCCAGCCATGATATCGTGTAGAGGCAAAGTGTGAACATCATGACTCGACAAGACTATATCAGAATTGCGCGTCTCCTCGCGAATACCCTGGATCGCAGCATCGTGATTCCAGGTACCGATATTCGTCTCGGCCTGGACCCGCTGATCGGCCTGATCCCAGGCGTGGGGGACGCCATCGCGAGTTTGGCAGGATCGATGATCTTATTCCTGGCTGCTCAGGTGCAGGTTCCCAAGATCGTGCTCATTCGCATGAGTCTGAATGTAGCGATCAATGGGTTGCTCGGATCGATACCTCTGATCGGGGATCTGTTTTCCGTCTGGTTTCACAGTAACGTGAGAAATGTAGAGTTGCTGGAACGTCACGGCGGTGAACGGCGCGCATCGACAGTGTGGGACTGGCTGTTCGTGATGGGATTATTCGCCGCCCTCATCGGCGTGTTTGTCGCCGCCGTGGCGGGGGTCATTTGGTTGGTAGAAGTGGTCCGCCGATCAGTTCAATAGTCCTTCCTGCTTTCAACCGGCTTGCCGCTCGCCCTGTCTCTTGCTGCCTTGAGCCCGTTTGACTTGATCAAACTGTTCTTGCAACAGCTGGAGCTCTTCTTCGGTGCACGTTTCGAGGGCAATGAGGTTATTGCGCGCGCCCTTGACCTTGTGGATGAGTTCATCGAGCTTCAGGTGAATGGCCTTGGCATCTCGGTTCTGGGTATTTTGTATCAAGAACACGATAAAGAACGTGATGATCGTCGTGAGCGTGTTGATCACCAACTGCCAGGCATTCGAATAATGAAACGTAGCACCTAGCACGACCCATCCGAGGATCATGAAGACTGCAGCGACAAACGCCCAAGGAGATCCGACGACTGCTGCTGAATGCCGCGCAAAGGTATTGAAGAGATCAGTCCAGCTTCGAAGTCCCATGCCGTTCTCCTTCTAGATAGTGATTCAGCAGTATGTTCTAGCAATCCTCATTCCTAAAGTGGAGATACACGGGCTGCTTCTGCCAGCTTCCGAGCTTTTGGACTGAATAGTCCTCAAGATTACGAGAGAGCATGGGTCGTTGTCCTGTGAATTATCGTGATGGCGCAGGGGGTGGCACAGGCGCCGGTGGGATAGGATCAGCCTTTGGAGGAGGAATGGGCGCCGAGGGAAGTGGGTCAGGCACCGGAGCGGGAAGAGGGGCGGGAGGAATAGGACGCGGTTGAGCCATCACCCACGCAGGCGTCATATGTCCCAATAGACTCAGCCAAAGCGTTGCTATTGCGATAGTCATACGCATAAATCCTCCACGCCTCCTCGTAGGTTACGATCCATTGATATTGGTCCGCTCACACTAATTACGTACTTCATGGATTTCGAGTTAAGCCATATCAAGTATCGTCATCATGGCATGGATGGTCGCACCGATTCAAACCTCGGACAGGATCGTGTCAATACAGGATAGCGTTTCCTCGTTGGGTCATCCCAATCCGGGGATCTACGCTGCCGTGGAGAATGGGCATGGATCTCGAAAGTCGTTTCGGACTCACTTGATGGCGTCTTTACAATTCCATCTTGTCCCGATCGGGACAGTCCGTTCTACGGACCACGCTTATCTCGTGGTGATTGCTGAATGCGGCGGTCTTTGTTACTCTCGCCGACATTGTTGAGAGCCATTGCGGAGGGACGGGATGGCTGAACGATTGTCTGATCGACCTTCAAAGAGATCCAAGCGCCGTTCGGCGAAGGCTGGATTACCGCCTGGCACGCTGGTCTACATCGGTGAACACAAGACCGACCATGTGCGGCTGTCGCTGATTCAATACCGAGATGGATTTTTTACTCACCAAGAGCTCAACAGCGTCGATGAATTTCTTTCGCGCTACCGGTCCACGGAGGCGGGAACGATCACATGGCTCGATGTGGGCGGCCTGCACGATGTGAAGATCATCGAGCAGATCGGAAACGCCTTTCATCTACACCCCTTATTGCTTGAAGACATCGTCAATACGGAACAGCGGCCGAAGCGCGAGGATTTCGGTAAATATCTTTACGTCGTGCTCAAAATGCTATGCCCTGACGTACCGCGCGCCCGGGTGTTAGCGGAGCAGGTGAGTATTGTGTTGGGCGATCGCCTTCTCCTCTCATTTCAGGAAAATGGCACGGATGTATGGGGTCCGATCCGTGAGCGTCTTCGAACAGGTAAGGGCCGCATTGCCACAGCCGGGTCCGATTATCTGCTGTATTCGCTCGTGGATGCGGTCGTGGATAATTATTTTGCGGTCCTGGAATTCATGGGGGAGCGACTCGCGCAGGTGGAAGATCGGCTGCTGATCTCACCGCAACCGGATGCTCTGCGAGAACTGCATATGCTGAAACGGGAGTTGCTCTCTGTGCGGAAAGTCACCTGGCCGTTGCGGGAAGTCTTAAGCGGATTGGAGCGGGGCGATTCCACGCTCATCGCGGCCCCCACGCGTATTTATATGCGGGACGTCTACGATCACTCGATACAAGTGATCGACACGCTGGAAATGCAGCGCGAAACCATGGCCGAAATGTTGGACGTCTATCTGTCGAGCGCGAGCAATCGCATGACCGGCGTTATGAAGGTGCTGACGATCATTACGACGATCTTTATGCCGCTCTCGTTTATCGCCAGTGTATACGGGATGAATTTCCACACGATGCCCGGTCTGGAATCACCGTGGGGCTTTCCCCTGGCCCTGTCGGTGATGGTCGGCATCGGCCTACTGATGGTTTTCCTCTTTCGAAAAAAACAGTGGATCTAAAAGACAACGCGCACCACTCCAACTGAATCATCGCCGCCTCCATCCTTTCATCACATCTTTCCTCATGGTGTCTATCTCCTTGAGCTGACCATGCGCCATGCGCGCGCGAGTTCTCTGAGGTTGAGGCTCGGAGTTTGCTTGCTTTGTGAAAGACGTCATTTAAGTGAGGAACACCAGACGAACAAAAGTCTGTTTCGAGCGGGAGCCATGTGCATGGTGCTGGCTGGCTGGGACTGTGCCTTCGGCATATGCCGCCGATGGCGGATACATTTTCGATGATGTCGATGTGAAGCTGTTCTCGATCGGAGGAGAGCCAGGTGGTTCGATCCAAAGGATGGGAGCGCGCGCTGGTTCGGATCTATCCGTTGAATGGCTCGCATTCGAAGGGTCGGCGGATTATCAGCGCACGGACTTTGGCGACACGCGAGTCCATACCTATCCGGTGCAAGTCTCCGCATGGCTCTATCTGTTGCCGGGGAAAACGGCTGAACCCGTTTATTCTCGGCGGCGGCTGGTACTACACGACAGTAAGGGCCGGGGGATTCGACGATACGCAAGACCGATTCGGTGGACACGCTGGGCCGCTCGCCTTTCTCCGCGTTTGTTTTGTTACAATGGCCCCATGCAAATTGTTTTGTACCTTGTGATTGGCCTCTTGTATGTCACGCTGCCCTTGTCTGCCGCTGCGCTGACGACATCGGATTCGACGAAGCACCTTTACGATCGCGTGATGGAAGAATTTCAGCATCGTGATTACGACGCCGCTCTGGCCGGCTTTCGATTATTTATGGAATTGCATGGCGACAGTCCGCTGGCATCGAGTGCGCAATATTGGATCGGGGAGTGCGAATTTCGATTGGGCCGATTTCAGGAGGCCGTGGGCTCCTTTGAGCACGTGATGGCTCGTTATCCACGCAGTCCGAAAGTTCCGTCTGCGACCCTCAAGAAAGCAATGGCGTATGACAAGTTGCGCATGAAGAATGAGGCACGGATTCTATTCGAGCGAGTGATCGTGCAGTTTCCGCATTCGACGGAAGCCGAAGCGGCGAAGAAAGCCTTAAGAGAGTAGCAATCCGACGAGGCACGTGACCGATTATTCTGCCGACTCGATGTCCAGGGCGGAAGCCAATTCAGCGATCGAATAGGATCGATCGATCGGAAGGCGCAAGAGCTCGATTCCCGCCGCGTGAAGCGTTTTTCCCACCAATTGGTTGCGCATGTGACGTGCATCGGAAGGGGATGAGTCTTCCAGCTCTATCACTTTGACGACCGCCAACGTTCCGGGGTGTACGAGCACGAAATCTACTCGCTTCAGCGCAATCTGCCCAAGGAAGTCGAGCCGTAACTGTGGTTGGTCGGCCGAGACGTCGATCAGGGCCCATACCGGGACTTGGGCAAACAGAAGATACTCATCTTGCACGGCGAGGCGAAGGACGTTGTAGAAAGCGGCCTCGCTTTTGGATATGAAGGGCTGGGCGGTCACGGTAAGACCCGGCGGGATGGAGGTCAAGCGAGCCGCCCTCCGCGCAGACAGTTTCGTCAGCAGAATCGTGGTCCACCACAGCAAAAGCACGAGCAGCAGGCCCCCACACGCCAGTGCGATCGGGACCATATTCTCCGTCATCAGTGCTACGACTGTTTCCATGTCCATCGTCCCGGTACGATCTGGCCTTGCACGACGGGATGGGAGGCGCCTGTAACGGAAGGCACATTCGTACACTCGCCCTTGATCGTGTGATAGGCCAGCAGTGCAAATGCGATCGCTTCGAAGCTTTTACTCTCCCACCCCACATCCTCGAATCGTTTCACAGGCGTCGGCTCGAAGACGGCCGCCAGATCGCCCATCACGCTGCGGTTCAAGGCGCCGCCGCCGCCTACGATAACTTCATCGATCGGGCCTGCCAACCACTGGCGAGACAGTCCCACCGTTATGGCGGTAAACAGAGAAGCCGTCGCGAGCAGGTCCTCGGATTTATGCTTGGCAGGGGCGGCGTCCAGAATACGAGTGATGAATCGATCGCCGAACTCTTCTCGGCCGGTTGATTTCGGCGGACGCTTCTTCAGAAAGGGATGGGCCAGCATGAGATTCAGCAACGTGAGATCCACCGTGCCTTTGCTCGCGAGGCGTCCATTGCGATCCATGGAGAGTCGTCCCTTCGACAGACGATGAATCAAGCCATCCAAGACGATATTGGCCGGACCGGTATCGAAGGCCGTCACGGATTTCAGTCGTTTCCCCGCCGGTAGGTATGTCACATTTCCAATGCCGCCGAGATTGACGATCAGGCGAGACCGATGTCGATCCCTGAGCAGTCGGTGATGTGCGAAGGGCGCCAGAGGAGCGCCTTCTCCTCCCGCCGCCATATCCCTCTGACGAAAGTTCGCGACCGTCGTAATGCCGGTTCGCTCGGCGATCACTGAAGGCTCGGCAATTTGAAGCGTGGAGCGTATACGCCCGACGCCGTGTTCCTGAATCGGAACCGGCAGATGATGCACTGTTTGGCCATGAGAGCCGATGAGGTGCACTTGTGCTGGCGACAATCCTGCCCGCGCAATGACGGCCAAGGCGGCATGCCCAAAGCATTCCCCCAGCACCGCATTCAGATGGCAAATGTCGGCGACCGATCCATGCGCGGCCGCGCTCAACACGCGCTGCTGCAACCCTCGTGGATAGGGCCACACATAAAAGGCGAGAGGTTTCGCTGTGACGGCATCGCCATCTCCGGCGATCCGAACTAACGCGGCGTCGATTCCGTCGGCGGACGTGCCCGACATCAATCCGACGACGTTCATGGCTCGTGGAGAAGACGACCTAATGCGAGAGGATCTGTTCATCAGCCGCGCTACGCTAACTGAAGTGTACAGGTGGGTCAAGTAGCGGATCCACGCGTGGGCAGCGGCGCCTCGCGTTGACATTGCCCTACTCGTCTGTTACGGTCGCCGCCCATGCGCGCGCGCCTGTCTTCACTGACTTGTGTTCAATGGGTCGCAATTTTCGCGGCCGGCATCTCATCTCTCTGGCCGGGTATTATCCAGGCCGCCAATCCACCAAAGACAATCGAACCCATTCAGATTGTCGTGACCATCCCCGTGTTGAAGGATTTAACGGAACAGGTCGGCGGTGCTCACGTGCATGTCCTATCCTTATTGTCCGGGTTGGAAAACGAACATACGTACTCGCCGAAGCCCAGCGACATCATTGCGGTCCGCAAGGCTCGGCTCTTGGTCGAGATCGGCGTGGGCCTCGAGGTGTGGGTATCGGCTTTGGTCAAAAATGCCGGTAGCCCTTCGTTGCGTGTCATCACGACGTCGAAGGGCATTGGGCTGATCCGTGATTCGGGCCGGGAAGATGGCCAGCAGGCCGAGGACGATCAGCACGACGGGAATCCCCATATTTGGCTGGATCCAGAGAACGCCAAAATTATGCTGCGCCACATCACCGAAGCGCTGATCAAAGTCGATCCTCCCCACGCGTCTGAATATCGGGATAACCAAGCGGCGTACTTGCGGCAACTCGATCAATTGCAGGTCGACCTGCTTGAGCGATTAAAGCCGATCTCGGACCGCCGCATCATGGTCTATCATCCTGCGTGGCCTTATTTTGCGCGACGATTCGGATTTCGCATTGTCGATGAGGTCGTGACACAATCCGGGGGAGAACCGTCCGCACATCATCTCCAAACGCTCATCAATCGGATTCGCAAGGATCGGATTCGGGTCATCGTCTCTGAACCACAGATCAGTCAAAAAATTCCCGACATGCTGGCGCGCGAAACCGGCGCGCGCGTAGTGGTGCTCAGTCCTCTCCCTGGAGCAGTCCCCGGAACGGAGACCTATGTAGATCTACTCCGATATAATGTGATGCAGCTTGCCGACGCGCTATCCTAACCGACGCCAAGCCTACGAGTTCTAGAAGTTTGGTTTTGCGTTCGCTGCTCATTAGAGCCGCGCCATCTTATCGACGGCAGGTGCATGAGGGTGTCGCAGGAACTGAGCGGCCGAACAAAGAAGAGGGCGGTCTCCGACTATCCATGTCCCAATCGATCGTGCTTTTCCAGCATGCCACCTTTGGATTTCCAGGGGTGATCGCGCTCAAAGACATTTCCCTCGAAATTGCGCGCGGCGAATTTGTCGGGGTGATCGGCCCTAACGGGTCCGGTAAGACGACACTGTGCAAAGCCATGCTGGGTCTCATGCCTCCCTTGGAAGGCACGCTACGAATTTTTGATTGCTCTTGCGAGAAGCTGCAATGCCATCACCGCGCAAAGATCGGCTATCTTCCGCAGAAAGGCGTGCTCGATCGAAATTTCCCCATCACGGTGTTGGAAACGGTGATGATGGGACGGTTTGGCGTGCTGGGCTTATTCAAGCGTCCTCATATGCGCGATCGCGCAATCGCTGAAGAGGCGCTGTCGCATGTCGGCATGCTCGATCATCGGCATCATGCCCTCGGGCATTTGTCGGGTGGGCAACAACAGCGTGTCTTCATCGCGCGCGCACTGGCTCAGCAACCGCAAGTCTTGTTGCTCGACGAACCAACGACCGGCATCGACATGGTCACCCAACACAGCATGCTTGATCTCGTCAAACGCTTGCATCACGACCTGGGATTGACGGTCGTCTTGATCACGCACGACATTAATATGATTCGGGCCCACGTAGATCGATTGGTGCTGCTGAAAACACGACTCTACGCCGCCGGTCCGCCGGCGGACGTGCTCAAGCCGGATATTTTACGCGAGGTCTACGGCAAAGAGGTCGTCATCACCGATAACGATCTGGTCATCGTCGAAGATTACCATCATCATTGAACCGTACTGCCTGAAAAGTCGTTGAGTGACCTGCCGATGACGACATTACCTATTGGATAGTATGAGATCTACACCGGGGATATGCTAGAGCTTCTGTCATATGACTTCATGCAACGCTCGCTCGTGGCCGCGGCCCTTGTCGGAGCCTTATGTTCCGTGATCGGTGTCTTTGTCGTGCTCCGGGGACTGGCGTTTGTCGGCGCGGGAACGGCGCATGCGGCCTTCGCCGGCGTGGCCCTGGCCTATTTGGTCGGCTTGCCGCCATTGCCGCTGGCGATTGTGTTCGGATTGGTCACTGTCTGGACCACCGGCCTTATGGAAGAACGGGGGCGGATGAAGCTGGATGTGTCGATTGGTATTCTGTACACCGCCACCATGGCGCTAGCCATTCTCTTTATCGGTCTCATGAAAACATACAACGCGGAAGTGTATGGCTATCTGTTCGGGAGCGTGTTGTCGGTCACGACCGAAGAGTTGCGCATCATTGCCGCACTCAGTTTCCTAGTGCTCGGGACAATCCTGGCGTTTTCCAAGGAGTTCTATTTTGTCGCCTTCGATCAGGAAATGGCCGAAGCCTCCGGGGTTCCGGCCAGGCGCATCTATTACCTCTTACTCACTCTCGTCGCATTGACCATGGTGGTGTCCCTGAAAACCGTCGGGGCAATCCTGGTGTTTGCCATGGTGCTCATCCCAGCCTCCACCGCCTATCAATTAACACACAGTCTGCGGCACATGACATTCTATGCCGTGGCGATCGGCACGGCCTCTTCGATCGGCGGCGTCTTGTTGTCGTATGTATGGGATGTACCGACGGGACCGGCGATTGTGCTGCTGGCGACGGTGATCTTTTTCGTGTCGGTGTTGCTGTCGCCGAAGCGATTGAGGAGAGCCCGTACGTAATCAAAAAAGAGAGATGATATTTGTCAGCGTCTTTGGCTTCAAGAGGTTGCTCAAAACGGTCGTCCAACAAGGCCGCAGGGAGCGTGGGTGCCGAGGCGTAGCGGAGCTACGTTGAGGCAGGCATGCGACTGAGAACGAAGTTGGCGACCGTTTTCAGCAACCTCTACTAGTGCGGCGGTTTCGAGCGCGCCCACACCATCCCCGTCTGTTCCTTTGAACTGAATCCCAATGTTTCATAAAATCCCGGAGACCTTGTACAGAGCCAAAAGAGCTCGACGCGTTTGAGGTCGGGGTGATCGAGAATGTGTTGCATGATGTGAGTGCCGATGTCCTGGCCTTGATAGGCGGCGTCGACAATCACGTCCCAGATCGAGGCGCGGTAGATGAAGTCGGTGAGGACGCGGCCCAGACCGATGAGACGGGGTCCATCCCACGCAGAGATTGCCACGTCCGTATGGATCAGCATTTCTCGGGCATCGTCGGCATTGCGGGACTTGGCCCATGGCGCTTGCCTGAAGAGGGAGACAAGCTGGGTCGGCTCGATGTCTTTGCGGTCGGAGTAGGTGATCATGGTCTTGAGAGTTCGGCCCTTCTTGTATTAGGTTATTGTCTTAGGACGTCTTGATTCGAGGGTGATCGCGAATGACCAAAGTAAAAACCTGTCCGCGGTGCTTTCAATTGATGTGGCCCAAGGAGGCCGATCTCGAATATTTGGATGAGGACACGGTTCGGACCAAATGTCCGCATTGTCATGAACTCGTTCGCATCAAATTGGTGACGAGTGGGGCGAATGCGGGGGGCCCCAAAATGGGCCACTAGCATTGCGAGAATCGCTGTTGATGCTAAGCTGCTCAAAATGACTTTCTCCAGCAAGGCCGCAGGCGACGAAAGCGCCGGAGGCGTACCCTCTGGGGTACGTTGAGGATGCTTTCAAGACGAGAACGCCGCTGGAAGTCATTTTCAGCAGCTTTCTCCCACGATCACATGCCTCTGCCGGCGCCGTCTAGCTCCGGTTGATTGCCGGGAAGAATCTTATTGAGTGTCGCGCGATATTCGGTCATGCGTTTTTCTTCGGCCGGCGTGACGGTAATTTCCCGGTCGTGCTGCATGACTTCTAAGAGATCCAGTACGGCTAAGAGCGGTTGCGTCGCAGCGAGCACCTTGCCTCCCTCGAACGCTTCAAGCGAATCGAGAAACTGGTCATTCAACCGTCGATAGGTCGATTTTCCGCTTTGGTCTCGAAAGCGGGAGACGGTGGTTTCATACGTGTCGATGAGTTCCGGGGTGGGTTTGATTCCCCCAGGCAGTGAGGAAAGGTGAACGACGGGAGGAAGTTTACCGCCGAAGGTTTTCAAGGCGGAAATTAGACCGCCCAAAATATCGAGCACGTCATGACAAGTCATCGTCTGGCTCATGGATGAGATGATGCATACAGGGGTCGAATTCCTCTGTCAAGCCACGCCCCGCGAACGTGCGCTCGTTGTCTCTCGAAGCGATTGGATCACGGCCGCCATATCGGGTGGGAGCGGGGTGCTGAATGCGAGCGCCTGGCCCGTGATGGGATGGGTAAAGCCCAGTGTCCTGGCATGCAGCATGACTCGGGGAACGGTAACCGCCCCCACCTCCCTGACCTTTCGTCCGCCATACGTCGGGTCTCCCAACAGCGGATGACCGATCGACGTCAGATGGACGCGCAACTGATGCGTGCGTCCCGTCAAGGGTTTCAAGACGACATGTGAAGAGATGGTCCCGAACCGTTCCAGAACCTCATACGCCGTGGCCGATTCTTTGGGCCGGGCGGTCCGGGCGGAAAACTTTTTGCGTTCCTTGGTGTCTCGTCCGATCGCTAAGTCGATGCGACCTGCCGACTTCCTGAGCGTTCCCCATGTCAATCCCTCATACGCGCGTGTAATTGTGTGTCGCTTGAACTGATTAGCCAGTGAGCGATGGGCCTGATCGGTTTTGGCAATCACCATAACGCCGGAGGTTTCTTTGTCGAGTCGATGTACCAGGCCAGGTCGCTCTTTTCCGCCGATGGTCGAGAGCCCACCGGAATGCTGAAAATGATGGAGCAGCGCATTGACCAGCGTGCCCGTCCAATGTCCCGGCGCGGGATGCACGACAAGCCCGACTGGCTTATCGAGGACGAGCAGGACATCATCTTCATACAAGATGTCGAAGGGAATGGCTTCCGGTTGCAGCTCGAGCGGTTCGGCGCGCGGGATGTCCAATTCGATCCGATCGCCCGGTCTGATTTTCTGACTGGGCCGCACCGACCGGCCGTTCATTGTGATCCGTCCGTCTAGAATTAACCGCTGCAGCGCGGACCGAGATAGGGTCGGCTCGTGATTAGCTAAAAATACATCCAATCGTTTCGGCGATTCGCCTGCGGTGATCGTAATATCTGTTTTCATCGGCGTTTGGTGCATCTGAACCGTTCCTGGTGCATCCGCACCACCAATCTTACCGGGACCGTAGCTCTGAAGGGCACGCTACCGCATAAGTAAGCCCCCTTTCAATCAATTTTCGCCCGGCATCCAGTGGCCTCCCGCTTGCAGAATTGAATTCTCCAGAAACAGACAACCAACTAAGGAGGATATTATGGCCTGGCTTGTCAGCGAGCGATCGGTGGAAGGGCGCGTCTTGGTAATCGATGATGAGGAACAAATTCGAAAGGTCGTCGGGACGGTGCTACGCAAGGGGGGCTTCGACGTCGTGGAAGCTGAGGACGGCGCCAAGGCTATCGAACTGCTCAACTCCGGCGATAATCCGATGATGATCGACGTCATTATTTGTGACATCCGTATGCCGCATATCAATGGGACCGAGGCCATCAAATATTTCCGTGCCCAATATCCTTCGGTTCCGATCATCGTCTTGACCGCTTACCCGGACTTCCAGCTTGCGACCTCGATGTTGAAGGAAGGTGTCACGGACTATCTGGTCAAACCGGTCGATCGTGAAAAAATGCTCATGGCGGTGAAGAACGCGATGGAAAAACGTTCCTTGTTTGCCACGTAGCCACGCCGTGAGTCAGGCATGATAGGAATCGAGTGGCCTGCCCTATCCGGCAGGCCACTCGTGCGTAGAGGGATAGAATGGACAAGGAATCCGATCAGCCACTGAAAATCATTATTTTGGGCGCTGGAAAGGGGGGAACGGCCCTGATCGATCTCCTGGCCAGAGAACGAGACTGTGTGGAGGTGGTCGGTGTGGCCGATACGAATCCTCGCGCTCCGGGCCTGTGCCTTGCCAGGAAACTCAATATTCCCACCGCGAGCAGTGCCGCGGAACTGATCGGAAAGAACGGCGCCGACCTGATTGTCGATGTGACCGGCGACGCCACGATAGCCGCCCAAATTGCAGAGGGTAAGTCACCCGAGACGGAAACGATGAGTGGGACGACCGCCCGGCTTCTGTGGATGTTGGTCCGTGAAGAACAGGAGCTTCGGGCCCAACTCACACAAGCCGATAAACTCGCCACCCTTGGCACATTTGCCGCTCAAATCGCGCACGATCTAAAAAATCCCTTGTACTGCATCCGTGAGTTTGCGCAGTTTATCGAAGAAGAGCACGACTCGGATCGCATCAAGGAGTATTCGCAAGAAATCTTGAAGGCCGATCAGTATTTGACTTCAATTGTGGACGGCCTCACGGCGTATACACGATCGACCTGTTCGGAACCGGAATCGATTCGGTTGCCCGAGCTTCTCGATCAAGCCGTCAAAATGTCTCGATTTGCCACGACGAGTAATGCCGTGGAGGTCGTTTGCGATTACCAGCCGGTGCCACCCATCCGCGCGGATGCCTCCGAGATGTTGCAGATCTTTGTTAATATCATTACGAATGCCGTGCAGGCGATGAATGGGCAAGGACGATTGATGCTCGGGGTCAAAGTCGAAGAAGAGAAAGTCGTGATCTCCATTCGGGATACAGGCCCCGGCATCTCCGCCGCGTTGTTGCCGAAGATCTTTACGCCGTTCTTTACCACGAAAGAACGCGGGGTCGGCACAGGACTCGGCTTGTCGATTGTCCAGACGCTGGTGAAAAAATATGGCGGTGAGATTGAGGTCGAGAGTGAAGAAGGCAAAGGTGCGGCGTTCACGATTCGATTTCCTTTGCCGGGGTAGATCATGACGGATCGGAAACTTTCTCGGTTCGGCCTGCGGGGCAAACTCATCAGCGCGATGCTGTTGGTCGGGGCCGTGCCGCTTGTGGTGGGAATGGGCATGGCGTTGCTGCAAGGCACCCAAGAGCTGCATCAAATGGCCGGCGTCAATTTCGAAAGTTTGGCGGCGGAGGCGGCCAGGACGATGGATCTTGTTTTCAGCGACGAGCTGACGCGTACTGCGCGTATCGCGCGGTCGCCGCTGCTGGTCGAGACGCTGGAAACGCAAGCGGCCCGGCTCGAGTCGCACGATGAGGCGAAGCTGGCCGCGGTCGAGAGCACGGCGAAGCATCAGTGGGAGTCCGGCGACGCGCAACTGCTCGAAGCCGTGACCGAAAGCTCGCTCGCGGATTTTCTCAAACAGCAGGTCGCGCGTCCGGAAGGCGAAACAGGGCAGATTATTCCCGCCTCTGCACGTGCGGCGACCCATGCCCTCTTTGTGACCGATTCGCGCGGCAACGTGGTAGCCAGCACGACTTCGCGCGTCCCATACGCGTCTGGAGAAGAGGAATGGTGGCGCACGGCCTACGATCATGGCGTCGGTCAGACACACATGGGGAATGTCTATTTCGACGCTCAGTTGGATCTCTATGCATTTCATCTGTCGCTCCCTATTATGGATCGTATTCGGTATCGGGCGATCGGGGTGTTGCACCGAGTGTTTGATGCCCGCGAATTCCTCGCTCCGTCTCTGTTTCCCATCCGTTTCGGAAAGACCGGCCATGTGATGTTGCTCGACAGCCTTGGGACCGTGATGGCATGTCCGATTTTGCCGACCGGCATTCGTATAGCCGACACCCACCTCGTGGGCATGGTCACCAACGCCCAACCGGGCTGGGTCAAGGCCGAGACCGACGGCCACGGTGGAGAAGGTGTCTCGATCATTGGATTTTCGTCGTTGCCCGGCACCTCGCGGGTCACACGCGCGTCCACTGGCGCGACATGGCATACCTTTGTCTGGCAGGCTTCTGAAGAATTGTCCGCGCCGACGCATCATTTCCTTGGATGGTTGGCTGGATTCAGCGTGGTGGCGATGGGACTGCTGAGTGTCTTGGGGTATGTGGCATCCGGACGCATCGTGACGCCGATCCGTCGCTTGCAACAAGCTGCGTCCTTGATCGGAAAAGGCGCGTTGGAAGAGCCCATTGCGGTTCAGACAGGGGATGAACTGGAGCAGCTTGCCGATGAGATGAACAGGATGAACGTGCAATTGCAGCGCGCCTTCAGTGGGTTGACGGATACGGTGGAGCAGAAGTCCCAAGAGGTGCGTACGCTGCAAGTGGTCAACCAACAGATACTGGAAAGTGTGCCGAACCCGATTATTCTTTTGGACCATGATGGACGGATCGAGTATTTCAACCGTGCTGCGCATGACGTGTTTTTGGATGCAGGCGAGGAGGGAGAGCCGAAACGGCTTAAAGACCTCCTGCACGTAGATGACATGACGGAGCAGCGGTTGTATACCGAACTCACCGGTCGGTCAAACCATGCGGATGCGAGCGAAGCTCCGATGCGCGAGGAGGCCGGGGACCCTCTGACACCTGCGGCGCCTCGTGCGGTGGAGCGACGATGCGAGTTGCGCGTGAACCAGCGTCTCTATGAGTATCAATGGTTCCGTATCGATGCGGTCTCGGGAGACCCATCGCGGGTCGGCCTCGTGCTGAGGGATGTCACGGATGAGCGCCGGCTTCAGGAGAAAGTCATTCAGGCAGAAAAGTTTTCTGGCTTGTCGCTCTTGGCTTCAGGTCTCAAGCATGAACTGAATAATCCTCTCTTCGGCGTGATGGGTTTGGGCGAGGTCATCGCCGAGGAGTCGAACCCGGAACTAATTAAGGAGTTGGCGAAAGACGTTGTCGCGCAAGCGAAGCGGATGGCGGACATCATCCAGGAATTGACCGGGCAGGCGCTTCGCGAGACTGATGATGAATACGCGCTCGTCGATTGCAATAACCTGATTGAAGAGATTGTGGGTCGCCTACGTGCCACGGACGCGGGAGCCGGCATTCAGATCCATCTCGACCTAGGACGGCTGCCGAACATTCGCGCCCGGCCGAATGAAATTCGACAGGTCCTGGTGAACGTTCTGACCAATGCAGTACAGTCGATGAAGGGACGGGGAAGCCTTGAATTAACTACAGAGGCCCACGATGGGCACATCTCGGTCAAGATTCACGATAGCGGTTGCGGCATCCCCAGCGCCTATCTGCCGAAAGTCTTTGATGCATTCTTTACGACCAAAGCGCAGGGCGAGGGCCGAGGCCTCGGGCTCACGATCGCTCGCCGCATCGTGGGGAGTCTTGGTGGTCAGATCGAGATCGATTCGCAGGAAGGAAAAGGATCGACCGTCGCTATCACCTTGCCGGTCAGGGAGCCGAGCGAGTGCCGGCGCGTCTGATGAGAGGGTCTTTTCGAAAATGCGTCGCGGCCTTGGTCATTGTGATAGGGCTACCCATCGTGCTGATGGCTGCCAAACATCCTCCGGCACCATCCGGCATCCCACCCGGGACCGTCGCCGACTATGTCCATGCGGTCATCGAGGCCGACCGTGCGGTATACACGACGCATGTCGTGGATCGCATGCAAGAAAAAGGCGTGGTGGTGGCGTCTGAGCACTGGGAGTCGCAGAATACCCTTCCGTTGCCGGCGCAGTTCTTAATCGATTCTGCGCGCCTTGTGGCCAAAAAAGATCGTGGTATTCGATACCGGCTGGTGAGTCTCTGGCCTATATACGAACGAAATGGTCCTGCCACGGACTTCGAACGGACGGGGCTGGAGGCCATTCTTAAACATCCCGACAAGACCCATACGGGTTATGTCGAGAGCGGCGGCCGGAGGTATTTTCAGGCGATCTATCCCGATGTCGCCGTGGCTCAGGCGTGTGTCGGATGCCATAACGCCCATGCGAACAGCCCTCGCCGCGACTTTAAACTCAATGACGTGATGGGCGGAATAGTGATCACCGTGCCGCTGGGTCCCTAATATACGCTGCCCCCTTAAAGTACTTACAACGACGAGAGAGGATGAGGTAGCGTGAAGATTGTTGGAGCGTAATGGTCCGGAGAGTGGCGGCTAGTTAATGTCGCGTTAGTGCGCGTTCGGCGATGCGTTTGCGGAGACGGGCTTTTTCAAGGCTGACTCGGGCGGCTTCAACTTCTGAGGGAAGCCCACCCATTTCAAGGCGCCGTTCGGCTTCCTCGACGGCGGCTTGAGCGCGGGGGACCTCGATATCTTCGGCTTTTTCTGCGATCTCTGCGAGAATGGTCACTTTGGTCGGGGTGACTTCGGCAAACCCCCAGAGAACAGACATGTAATGCATCTGCTCGCCGACGCGATAGCGCAATTCTCCAATTTTGAGGATAGTGAGAAAATGGGTATGCCCCGGTAGCACTCCGAATTCGCCCTCCACGCCGGGCGCAATGACTTCTTCCACCTGCCGGCTTAGCAGCAGATGTTCAGGAGTGACGACTTCTAAAAGGATCGTATGCGCCATGTTTGAATGCTCGGTGCGATGGGAACGTCAAAGAGCGATCGAATCGCCTACGCTTTTTTGTACCCTAATTTCTCTCCCTTTGCGATGACTTCTTCGATCGTGCCGACCATATAGAAGGCTTGTTCGGGGAGTGCATCGTACTTACCTTCCAGGATTTCTTTAAAACTTCTCACCGTGTCCTTCAGTTTGACATATTTGCCGGGCGATCCTGTGAACGCTTCCGCCACGTGGAACGGTTGCGAGAGAAAGCGTTGAATCTTGCGGGCCCGGGCCACGACAGTCTTGTCATCTTCCGATAATTCATCCATGCCGAGAATTGCGATGATATCTTGTAGTTCTTTATAGCGCTGCAGCACAGATTGGACGCCGCGCGCGACGGCGTAGTGTTCTTCGCCGACGATTTGGGGATCGAGAATTCTGGAGGTCGAGTCCAGGGGATCGACCGCAGGATAAATCCCCAACTCCGCCAGGCCGCGCGACAAGACGGTCGTCGCGTCCAAATGGGCAAAGGCTGTCGCGGGCGCCGGGTCGGTCAAGTCGTCGGCCGGTACGTAGATGGCCTGCACAGACGTGATCGAGCCTTTCTTTGTCGAAGTAATGCGTTCTTGAAGCGCGCCCATTTCCGTCCCGAGCGTCGGTTGATAGCCTACCGCGGACGGCATTCGACCTAGCAAGGCAGAGACTTCGGATCCGGCCTGAGTGAAACGGAAAATATTATCGACGAATAAAAGTACGTCCTGATTTTCTTCGTCCCGGAAGTACTCGGCCACGGTCAGACCGGTTAAACCGATGCGCAGGCGTGCGCCCGGTGGCTCGTTCATCTGGCCGTAGACCAACGCCGCTTTCGATTTTGTAAAATCGTCGGGGTCGATGACTTTGGACTCCTGCATTTCGTGCCAGAGATCGTTGCCCTCGCGGGTTCGTTCGCCGACTCCTGCGAACACGGAAAAGCCGCCGTGGTGGAGCGCGATGTTGTTGATCAGCTCCATAATGATGACTGTCTTCCCGACGCCGGCGCCGCCGAAGAGACCGACTTTCCCGCCCTTCGAGTAAGGTTCCAGAAGATCGACGACCTTAATGCCGGTCTCCAGTACTTCCGTTTTCGTCTCTTGATCTTCCAGGGAAGGCGCGGGGCGGTGAATGGAATATCTTTTCTTCGTGTTGATCGGACCTTTTTCGTCCACTGGTTCGCCGATGACGTTAATCAATCGCCCTAGGGTTTCACGTCCCACGGGAACGGATATCGGGCCACCCGTGTCATTGACCGGCATATCGCGCACTAATCCATCGGTCGAAGACATTGCGATGCCTCGCACCCGATTTTCCCCCAAGTGCTGAGCCACTTCCAGCGTCAAATGGATTTCAGGGGAGCCGGCTCGTGTGTCCTCGGCCAGGTCCATGCGAAGCGCGTTGTAGATATTCGGCAGCTGGCCCGGTGGAAATTCCACATCGACGACCGGCCCGATAACCTGAATGATCTTCCCTGTACTCATCGTTCACCTTGGGTGAAATTTTAATTTGAGTGTTGATGTTGCTTACGACCGAGACGTCGCGCATTCGATCGGTGCACAACCATCATTTGAGCACTTCCGCTCCGCCGACGATGTCCATCAATTCTTTGGTAATGGCGGCCTGGCGCGTTTTATTGTAATAGAGTGTCAATTTTTTGATGATCTCTCCGGCATTGCGACTGGCCCCGTCCATCGCCGCCATGCGGGCGCCTTGTTCGGCGGCCGACGACTCCAATAGTATGCGGAACACCTGGGCTTGTGCATGTTTTGGGAGCAGAGCGGCGAGCAATTCTTCCTCATCGGGTTCGTAGAGATAACCCCCGCCGTGAGAGGCGTCTCCGTCATCCTCCAGAGACTCGATCGGAAGCAACTTTTCGACAACGACCTGTTGTTGGACGGCCGACTTAAATTCGTTGTAGATAACATACAATTCATCAAAGACTTGGTTCCTGAACGCTTCAGTCCCGGACAGCCCGATTTCTATTGCATGTTCGAATGTCAGCCGATCAAATACATTGATAAACGGATCGCGAATCGGCCAATGACGACGGCGAAACCATTCTCCCCCTTTCTTGCCAACCACACCGACGATCACTTTGGCGCCTCGTGCCTCACAGTCTCGGATGACCTGCACGGCCTTGCGAAAAACATTCGCATTGAAGGCCCCGCACAATCCACGGTCACTTGTGACCACGGTCACCTGGATGGTCCGGACCGGACGCTTCTGGAGCAACGGGTGGGCATCTCGATTCACGCGAGCACTCAGATCGGCGATCACACCGCGCATCCGCACTCCATAGGGACGATATGCGAGAATGCGTTGCTGAGCACGCCGGAGCTTCGCCGCCGCCACCATTTTCATGGCTTTGGTGATCTTCTGCGTATTTTTGATCGCGCCGATTTTACGGCGAAGGCTTTGTAAGCTGGGCATGCGCTTGGAAGTCCCGGCCTCGGAAATAAGGTCTAAAGGCTCTTCAGATTACGCTTTCGCACCATATCCCATTTTTTGCTTGAAGGCGCCGATGATCTGTTTGAGTTCGTTTCCAAAGGCTTCATCGATCTTCCCTTTGGTCGCCAGATCTTTTTTTACCTGCGGATGACTTTGCGTTATGTAATGCAAGAGATCGTCTTCAAACTGCCGCACTTTGTTGACCGGCACATCGTCGACAAAACCGTTGGTTCCCGCATAGATGGACAGTACCTGATCTGCCACCGACATCGGTCTATATTGACCTTGCTTAAGCAGTTCCACCATGCGCACGCCACGGCTTAATTGCGCCTGAGTGGCCTTATCGAGTTCGCTCCCGAATTGAGAAAACGCGGCCATTTCTCGGTATTGCGCAAGATCCAAGCGCAACGTACCCGCCACCTGCTTCATCGTCTTGATTTGCGCAGAGCCGCCGACGCGTGATACGGAGAGACCGACGTTAATGGCCGGGCGAATACCGGCGTAAAACAGATCGCCCGCCAGATAAATTTGGCCATCGGTAATGGAGATTACATTGGTAGGAATATAGGCCGAGACGTCGCCCGCCTGAGTTTCGATGATCGGCAATGCGGTCAAACTGCCCCCACCGAGCTTTTCGCTCATCTTGGCCGCGCGTTCAAGGAGACGTGAGTGCAGATAGAAGACATCCCCCGGATAGGCCTCGCGTCCGGGAGGACGGCGCAAGAGTAGCGATAGTTGTCGATACGCGGTCGCGTGTTTTGACAGATCGTCGTAAATAATCAGGGCATGCTTGCCGTTGTCACGGAAATATTCGCCCATCGCCACGCCCGTGTACGGCGCCAAATATTGCAAGGACGCGGCATCGCTGGCCGTGGCCGAGACGACCATGCTGTATTCCATAGCATGGTGTTCTTCCAACGTTTTGACGACGCGCGCGACGGTGGAGCGTTTCTGCCCAATGGCAACATAAATGCAGAACACGTTTTGGCCGCGCTGATTGATGATGGTATCGACCGCAATGGCGGTTTTTCCGGTCTGGCGGTCGCCGATGATCAACTCGCGCTGTCCGCGGCCAATGGGAATCATCGCGTCGATGGCCTTGATGCCGGTTTGTAACGGTTCGCGAACCGATTGCCGGTCGATGACGCCGGGAGCGCGGACTTCGAGACGTTGAGTCATCGAGGTCTTGATCGGCCCTTTTCCGTCGAGCGGCTGGCCGATTGCGCTGACAACGCGACCCACGAGCGCTTCGCCAACCGGGACCTCGGCGATGCGGCTGGTCCGTTTCACCGGATCGCCTTCCTTGATGCCGGTCTCATCGCCCATGAGGACTGCGCCGACACTGTCTTCTTCGAGGTTCAATGCAATGCCGAAGAGGCCTCCGGGGAATTCGAGCATTTCACCGGCCATCGCACCCTCGAGTCCATAGATCTTGGCGATCCCGTCGCCGACCTGGATGACGGACCCGGTTTGATTCACATCGACTCGTTGGTCGAACCCTTTGATCTTCTCTTTGATGATTGCGCTGATTTCTTCCGATTTGATCTGCATCGGCTACTCCTTCGTCACTAGGATCCGCATGGCGGACAAACGCGTGCGAACGGTGCTGTCAAACAACGTACTCCCAATTCGAATTTGAAGACCGGCCAACAATTGCGGTTCCGTGTGAAACGTGAGATCGACATCGCGGCGCAGTACCTCTCGTAGACGCGAACGAAGCTGGTCTTGGTCTGCCGGAGTGAGCGGAGATGCCGATGAGACGTCTACTGGTTGCGTGCCTTGCTGCTGATCGGCGAGCCTTGCAAACTCCTCTGCGATTTCCGCCAGAAAGCCAACGCGATTTTTCTTGATCACTTGCGCCAAAAATTGACTGATAATCGGTGGACACCCCAACCGCTGACTGAGTGAGGCGAGGACGTCACGTTTGTCGGCAAGCGTGAACGCCGGCGAAGCGAGCACATGTTTCAATTGTGCGGAGTTGAGCATGGCCTCAGCCAAGGCGCTGAGTCCTTTGCGGGTGGCTTCGATTTGTCCCGCGTCTACCAGTCCAAACAAAGCTTTCGCGTAACGTCGCGCGACAGCAGTTTTAATCACAATCGTTACCGGGGGTTATATCCGTGCGGGTGGGCACGAAAAACACGGCAAAGTAGCATCAGGGAACGGGTAGTGTCAAGCAGTAAGAGAGCTTGGTTAAAAGCGTGTGTGCGGAGATCGAATGCAGACGGAAGTTCTCATGTGTGGGATGCCTGAATAATGCCCCCGCCCAACACTCGATCATCGTGATAAAAGACGGCTGACTGGCCTGGAGACAGGGTGCGCTGAGGGCTCTGAAAAGAAATACGAATCGCTCCGCCAGATAGGGGTTCAAGGAGAGCGGGTGCTGCGGGGGTGGCGTAGCGGACCTTCACGTCTGCTGTAGTCGTTGTCGTGAGCAGCGTCTCGTCAAAAAGGTTGAGATCCGCCACGGTGCATTCGGACGTGAAGAGGCCGTCTTCAGGACCGACAACAACTGTATTGGTTTGCGGCATCACACGTTGGACGTAGAGGCGTTCGCCCGTTGCGATGCCGAGTCCACGGCGCTGTCCCGGCGTGTAGTAAGCAATGCCGTCGTGGTGGCCCAACACCTCTCCGGAAGTAGTGATGAAAGGGCCACGACGCTTAGACGCCGGGGCTTCGATCTCAATAAACGTTCGATAGTCGCCTTGCGTCACAAAGCAAATCTCCTGACTCTCCTTCAATTCGTCGGCCGGCAACCCCATTGACTCGGCTCGTTCCCAGACTGCTTGTTTGTGCATAGCGCCGACTGGAAATAACAATTGCGGGAGCCAGGTCGGAGCGATGCGATAGAGAAAATAGCTTTGGTCTTTTCGGCGATCAATTGCCTGTCGCAAATGACAGTGATCCGTTGCATGTTCGACTCTCGCATAATGACCTGTCGCGATGAAATCCACCGAACGTGTCTGAGCTAGCGCATAGAGCGTTCGCAATTTGACGCGCTCGTTGCAGCGCACGCAGGGATTGGGCGTTGTCCCATCGAGATATCCGTTCACAAAGTCATCGATGACGGCCGACCTGAATGTAGTCTGGGCGTCGATGACTTCATGCGAAATGCCGAGTCGCTTGGCCGCGTATTTGGCGATTCCGACTTTGCAGCAGCTACGTTCTTGCCAGCGCTTCGAGACGGCCGCCGACTCGTCTTCGCGTTCCCACACCTGGAGTGTCACCCCGTGTACGTCATACCCTTGTTCGACGAGTAGCGCCGCGGCGACACAACTGTCCACGCCTCCACTCATACCCACGATGACGGTCTGTTTCGGCATACTGCTTACATAGCGGACTCTTGAGCCCGCATCTTTCCTCGGTGTACCGCGATGTTGTGTACGTTATCGTTATTCAATGCTTCAGTCTCGATGCGCTCGGCGATTTTGTTGGCGCCCATTTCACACATCCCATGATGATGAGCCCCCTCTTCCATTCCTAGCAAAGGGGTGCGGACATCACCGATCAGCACGCCCGTCTTCAACAGTTGCACTTTTTCCGTGGCTGTGATCGTGGCCTGGATCTTTCCTCCGCAAATGATCGTACCGGCGCTGATCAATCCTTTGATGGTGGCATGTTCTCCGATGATCAAGGTTCCTTTTGCGTGCACTTCACCATCCAGTTGCCCGTCGATACGGACGGTGCCATCAAATCTGATCACACCTTTGAAGTCAACCCCTCGACCAAGAAAGGTAAAATTTTCCTCTCGTTCGGGCATCGACTTCTTTCCATTTAATTCCCACATGGTCTCCTCCTCTGGTGACTACCAAAGCGATGCGAGGCCTTGGTATCGGTTGATACGGTCGTAGCTGGACGGGGAAGCTGACAAAATCCAGGTTGGGCTGGCGATGGTTACAGTCAAGATTGGTAGTACAGAGGTCTAGAGGTCAACGATGTGGGAGCGGCGTCTCTAGGGAATCGGCACTCCCAGTAACATTTCCAATAAACGATCGAGCTCTTCCGGACCAAAGAAGTGTAGCACAATCTTTCCACCCTTCCGATTCTTCTCAATCGCTACCTTGGTGCCGAAACGTTTTTGAAGTCGCTCCTCTAGATCTGAGGGGAACTGATGGCGCTTCACCGTGCGGCGAGGTTTTTTCTCCTGAGATGTGAGTCTTTCCGTCTGCCTGACTGAAAGTTGGCCATCGATAATTTGTTTCGCCAATGTTTGCTGAGCTGCGGGAGTCGTCAGTCCTAAAATGACTTTGGCATGACCTGTCGTCAACTGGCCAGACTCAATTAACACTTGGATATCATTTGGCAAATTCGTCAACCTTGCAATGTTGGCGATGGACGAGCGGTCTTTGCCGATTCGTTGGGCGACCTGCTCCTGCGTCAGTCCGAATTCTGTAATCAAGCGATGATAGGCCCGTGCAGCTTCCATTGGATTAAGATCTTGCCGTTGAAGATTTTCTACCAATGCCAATTCCATGGCTTGTTCATCGCTTGAATTTCGAACCAATGCTTTAATGGTTGCCAGCCCAGCTAATTTCGACGCCCGTAGGCGGCGCTCGCCTGCAATGAGTTCGTAAATCCCATCACCTTTACGGCGTACCATAACAGGTTGAATTAATCCATTTTTCTTAATAGATTCAGATAGTTCACCTATTTCATCTTCTGAAAATGTTGTGCGAGGCTGATAGCGGTTGGGAATAATTTGAGTCAATAAGATTTCTTGAACGTCAGCCGTTGGCAATGTCGGCGCCTTAAACTGGACAGTTGGCAGCAAGGCTTCGAGTCCCTTACCGAGCGCTTTTTTCTCCATGACCTTCAATCTCCTTTGCTAGTTCGATATAAGCCTGTGCTCCTGCAGAGGCGGCATTATAAATTGCTGCGGGTTGACCGTAGCTGGGCGCCTCGGCTAGCGTAACGTTACGGGGAATCATGGTTTTATAAACTTTCTCTTTAAAATGGTTGCGTATTTCTTCAGACACCTGCCGTGCCAGACTATTTCGTGAATCGAACATCGTAAGCAGGATTCCTTCAATTTCCAGGGATGGATTCAAAGTATCTTGAATTCGCTTCACGTTCGAGATAAGGCGTCCCAGTCCTTCCATCGCGTAATACTCGCACTGAACCGGTATCAAGACCGACCCAACTGCTACCAGGGCATTGATCGTAAGTAGTCCCAATGCTGGCGGGCAATCCACGATCACGTAATCATAATGTTCGAGGACAGACTGGAGACAAGACTTGAAAATCTGCTCGCGATCCGGAAGATTGACCAGTTCGACTTCGGCCCCTGCAAGTTCGGAGTTCGCTGGTGCTATCGATAACCCTGGTATGGTGGTTTGAGAGATGATGTCCTTGACTGGTTCCCCTCTTAACAGGCAGTCATACAGTGATTTAGGCAGTGACCTCGAGTCAATCCCCACCCCACTTGTTGTGTTTGACTGAGGATCAAGATCGAGAAGGAGAACGGCTTTCTGATGGATGGCCAGCGAAGCGGCGAGATTAATCGACGTGGTTGTTTTTCCAACGCCCCCTTTTTGATTTGCTATCGCGATCGTTCGTGCCATGTTCCCTTCTGTTCCACGTGGAACATCTGTTTAGTCAGTTTAATGAAGTGAGAAGCGACAGGGTTCTTGTCCCATAACCCTCCGGCAATGTATAGGACATTTCCTTTTCTATTATAAATCCAGCAAGGGTTTCACAATCAGATAACGGCTTTGACCGGCACAAGATTACTCGACCCCCTTTGTTTAATAATCGGAAGCAATGATGAAGATGAGGCAAGAGGTCAAATGCACGACTGATGATATTGCAAAAGTATTTTTCATGCTGTTTTTGAGAGGAAAAGTCCATTAAAGTTTGAGATACAACATGGATGTCTTTTAACTGAAGTGTTCCGATTAAATGTCTGAGAAAAGCCGTTTTCTTTAGATTTGGTTCAAGCAGAGTGATGCGGAGATCGGGATGTATGATCTTAAGTGGAACACCAGGAAATCCCCCGCCTGATCCGACATCTAAGAGGGAAGACTCTTGGATGCCTTCGACGAGCCCTCGCCCGCAAGTCATGGAATCCACGAAATGCTTAAGAAGTATTTGTTGAGGATCCGTAATGGCGGTGAGATTTATTTTGCGATTCCAGGCTTTTAATTCATTGAGATAGATCAAAAATGACTTTTCCTGGCAGGTGGATAGCAATATCCCGGCTTTGTCAGCCCAATAGCGGAGGTCCCTCTGTTCCACGTGGAACAACTACCCTAGTCGCTAAACCAGGTCAAGAATTTTATTGTGAACGCACCAAATGTGCTCGGAATAGCCAGCTTATGCTGGTTCAACCCAGGGGTCACTTTTGGTTAACCAAGCTAGCATACTCATTGCTCAATCTTAGAAAGGGTAGTAATGGCCTTGCCTTGCGAGCCGAGACGGATTCTTCTGATAATCGTCGCATTGTGCTAGACCAGGCATATTCGTTCTGCGCGACTATAGCGTCCACCAGGCAAAGAGGATCATGGGGATTGACAGACACTGTATCTGCGAAGCGACGTATACAGCCCGACTTTTCATGCCAGATACGGTGGAGAAGATATTAAGGTTAGTCAAGCATGATCAGTCTGCCTCCTCATGCAGAAAGAAATGAGCGAGTTCGTGCGCTGTAGCAAATCGATGGTGTCCCTGGTCCATCAAGCACGGACCAGAATGGTACCGCTTTTTTTGCAGCAACACTTTTTCAGCTCCTTCAAGATCAACTTCACAGATCCGAATGTCATAGCTAGCTGCGATGGACCCCTAGGTCGATGTGGGCGGGCGACTGAATACCGAATTCGGCAATTATATAGGCGATAGAGAAGTCATGATGCCTAGAGAGGGGGAGACGATACGTATGAAGACATTCGGAACAGTCAGTAGAGCGCCGTGATTATTGCGTCAATATCCTTGTCAGGGAGGTTCTTAAATTTAGGGCCTTTAAACCGGATGTTTATTTTGCTATCGATCCTGATCTTGGGCCTGTCTCGTAAGCGTTTCAGCCGCTCTGGCATATTCTCCGTGCAGCTTCGGGAAAAGGAATGTTTGGCAGGCGGTTAAGAACTTCGCTCCAATTCCGCACGGTAGACCGCAGCTCACGACGGACGTCTTGCTGCTCCAATGGACCTAGGCTCGCTTTAGCCCGCAGAAAGATCCTATTGAGAGGTGCACGTATTTATTATTAATTATAAACTTGCGCACAATCCTTCAGCTTGCCTTGAAGCGATCGCAAGGCGTGTCTACTCCTTTCTTTAAATGGAGCGGTAGATGGCCAAGAGTTTTAAAATGGCGTCCTACTACTGGGAAGCCAAAGGGAATATCGCCGGACCACCCAACTGTTAATTTTGCCAGTTCACGCCATTTTCGGCTACGCGTAAGATGCCCTTGCTCTATCCAGCTTATCGCTGTGATAGGAACGCCTTGGAGGGAGCAGCACCTCTATGGCGCCGTTGGTATGACCATCTGCATGGATCTCATCGAACTCAGGCGTCGCGCCTGTACTCTGCTCTTAATAACGGCTGCCGGACTGCCATGTGTTCCGTGCACTAGCCAGTCAGAGTGCGAGCAGTTGCGACGAATCCAATAAAGCAAAATATCACTCATAACGTGTTCAACGAATTTTACGAAAAGGGGGAAGACGTGAGCAAAAAACAAAAGGCACCCGCTGTTGATCTCAATTCAAAAGAACACACACATGAGGCCGACCGGGAAGATCCGCTTGGCTGCGTGGACCGGTTGACTTCGCAAGAGATCCCGTCTGGTGTGGATCGCCGCACGTTCTTGATGCGGAGCGCTGTGATCGGTGCAACTGCGGTGATCCTGGGTCGCTCTGTCAGCGCTGAGGAAAGAATAGAGCGGTCTACTGCAGAGCCGCCGCAGCTTTCACCCGATCTGAACGTCGTGAAGGGGAAGAAGGGTCCGGTGATGACGACACTCGACGAATTCTACAAAGTCGGGCCTGGTCCCTCGAGCTCTCACACGATCGGCCCGATGCGCATTACCCACGATTTCTACCAGCGCTGCACCAAACTGCCGGCGGACCAACTCACCAAGGCAACAGCACTCAAGGTTCACTTGTTTGGCAGCCTCAGTTCCACGGGCAAAGGGCACGGTACGGAGCGCGCCGCGCTCGCGGGACTGGTTGGGAAGGAGCCTGCAACCGTTGATCCCGCGTTTCTCGACAGCCTGCGCGACAAGCCTGACCAGTCGTTTCCGGTAAAGCTCGGCACCAGGACCGTGAATGTGACCCTCCAGGACGTTGTCTACGACGCCCCCAAAGGCGACTTCCCCCACCCGAACACCATGACCTGCAGGCTCATGGCTGGTAACGATGTGTTGTTGGAGCAGGAGTACTACTCTGTGGGCGGTGGATTTATCGAGTGGAAAGGATACACGCCTCCGAAAAGAAACTCCCCGAAGTATCCGTTCTCAACGATGAAAGAGTTGCGGCAGCACGCAGAGACAAACAAGTTGACGATTGCGCAAGTCATCCTGGCCAACGAGATGGCGATCCCCGGGAAGAGCGAGGCGGAGGTCTACGCCTTTGTTGACAAAATCACGAACGCGATGGTGGCCATCGTCAAGTCAGGACTGAATGCACCGGAAGACGATGTGTTACCTGGCCCGATTAAGCTGCATAGCAAAGCGGCAACCGTGTACAGACGCGCCATGGGTGAGGAGTATCAGTCTGATCGCGGCATTGGGGTACTGTCGGCGTTCGCGCTGGCGGCATCCGAGGAAAACGGCCGCGGCCACCTGGTCGTCACCGCGCCGACGGGAGGGTCCGCCGGAGTCCTGCCAGCCCTTGTCTACGGGCTGAGTCAAGCGCGCAAGGTTCCGGCAGATAAGATCCGCCAAGGCATGCTTGCAGCAGCGGCGATTGGTTACCTGTGCAAGCACAATGCAACGCTCTCTGCCGCCGAGGGCGGCTGTCAGGCGGAGATCGGCGTGGCCTCGGCCATGGGCGCGGCATTGATGGCGACGGTATACGACGCGAGTGCCCGGGTCGTCGAGAACGCGGCTGAGTCGGCGCTGGAACATCATCTGGGAATGACCTGCGACCCGGTTGCGGGATTCGTTCAGGTCCCATGCATTGAGCGATGCGCCTTCGGCGCCGTCAAGGCCTGGACCGCTTGGGCTATCGCCAGCAATGAGATCGAATCCAGGCATCGGGTCGATCTCGACGCAACGGTTACCGCGATGGCTCAGACCGCTAAGGAGATGAACGGTAAGTACAAGGAAACCAGCGAGGCCGGACTGGCTCTCTCTGTGACGCTCTGCTGATCGAGCCGTGCAACGGACGGAGAATTGATGGAAACGGCAGCCCCCATCGAAGTGACAGGCAAGAGAGAATTACACAAGAGCGTCAGAATCGCTGCCATTGCCTGGATGTTAGCGGCGATTTACTATTTCTACCAGTACGCTCTTCGCTCTGCTCCTGCGGTGATGATGCCCGAGCTGAGCAGCGCGTTTGGAATCAGCTCTCTCGCTGTCGCTTCTATCGTCGGCCTGTTCTACTACGGATACTCGCCCTTCAGTTTGGTCGCTGGAGCGGCGATGGATCGACTTGGGCCGCGCCGATTGCTGCCGGGAGCGGCGGCTGTCGTCGGTATTGGGGCGTTGCTGTTTGCGACGGGGAACCCCAATATCGCGAGTGTCGGGAGGCTAATGCAGGGCGCCGGCGGAGTGTTTGCGCTGATAGGCGCGATCTATATCGCAACCACAAACTTTGCGCCGTCGCGCGCCGCCACTTTAATAGGCGTCACTCAAATGTTTGGAATGGCGGGTGGATCGGCAGGACAATTCCTCGTTGGGCCTCTGATCGGCCACGGGGTGGCTTGGAATGTCTTTTGGACCGCAATGGGAGTCGGCGGCTTGTTGATTGGCGCAATTTTGTTCATCCTCCTTCCGAAAGACGAACCATCCAAACCGTCCAATAGTGGATTGAAGAGCACGGCGAGCGGCTTCAAAACTGTGTTCAAGAATCCGCAGTCTATTTTGTGTGGCCTGATCTCCGGGTTGCTGTTCATTCCGACAACGATCTTCGACATGATTTGGGGCGTCCGTTATCTCCAGGAGGCTCATGGTCTGGAGTACGGCTCGGCTGTCATGCGCTCGGCTGCGGTTCCCTTCGGTTGGATCATTGGTTGCCCCCTGCTTGGACTCATTTCCGATCGGATCGGACGGCGCAAACCGGTGATCATCAGCGCTGCCTTGGTGCTGCTTGCCTGTCTGGGCTGGATCCTCTACGGAAAGGCGGAGGTTTTCCCTCCTTATTCAGTAGCCCTCGTCGCCGGTATCGCATCCGGTGCAGCCATGTTGCCCTACACTGTGATCAAGGAGGCCAACCTGCCGCAATTTGGTGGCACCGCAACGGGTGTGATCAACTTCCTGAATTTCACGTTCAGCGCCTTACTCGGACCGGTGTTCAGTTGGATGCTGCAAACCGCGTCAGGCGGAGCTTCCCAATTGAAGCTGGAGCATTACCAGTCTACCTTTGTCTCGCTTCTCTATGGAGTGGCCTTCGCGGTCGTGCTGACCACGTTGTTGAAAGAGACGGGCCCGGCAGCACGCACCATATCGCCGGCAGCCAGACAAGGAGGATAAGCTATGACCTACGCCACCGGAACCGGAAAATACGAACGGCTCCTTGCGCGGTGCGAACGTCTTGATCCAATTCCTACTGCCGTGGCGCATCCATGTGAAGCGACCGCGTTGTCCGGAGCGGTCGAAGCATACCAGCGAGGATTGATCATGCCGCTGTTGGTTGGCCCAGCCGCCAGCATCGAAAAGACGGCAGCGTCGGCTGGCATCGATCTCAAGAAACTGGAGATCATCGATGTACCGCACAGCCATGCGGCAGCAGAGAAGGCCGTTGCGCTCATTCGAGAAGGTCGAGCCGAGATCCTGATGAAGGGAAGCCTGCACACGGATGAGTTAATGGGCGCGGTCGTGTCGCGGGACGGTGGATTGCGGACGGCGCGCCGCATCAGCCACGTGTTCCTCATGGATGTTCCGACCTATCACAAGCCTCTGGTGATTACGGACGGTGCCATCAATATCGCTCCTACATTGGAAGACAAAATTGATATTTGTCAGAACGCAATCGATCTTGCGATCTCGCTTGGCGTGGAAAGACCCAAGGTGGCCATTCTCGCCGCGGTTGAAATTGTTACGTCAAAAATGCCGGCCACGATCGATGCGGCGGCGCTCTGCAAGATGGCTGATCGCGGGCAGATCAAAAATGGCATCCTGGATGGACCACTGGCATTTGACAACGCCATCAGCAAAGAAGCAGCCGAGACAAAAGGTATTCAATCCCCTGTCGCAGGCGATCCCGACATCCTGCTCGCCCCTGATTTGGAAGCCGGTAACATGCTCGCCAAGCAATTGAGCTTTCTCGCCAACGCCGACAGCGCAGGCATGGTCTTGGGTGCGCGGGTGCCCATCATTCTAACTAGCCGGGCCGACAGCGTGCGTTCCAGGATCGCCAGTTGTGCCGTGGCAGTGTTGGTGGCTCATGCACGGCGGAAGAAGCCGTAGGCGTTGGCCATGGACGACTATGCGCTCGTACTCAATGCCGGCTCGTCAAGTCTGAAGTTCTGCGTGTTTCAGCGACCGGTGGGCCAAGCGTGGCGAGTGGAAGCACGGGGCCAAATCGAAGGGATCGGCGCCTCACCTCGTCTTTCTGTAAAAGACGCCAACGGAGAATCGCTCGCAAACCAGGAGGTTGCCGGTCGCGACGGTCGTGAGGCCATAAATGCACTCGCGCTCTGGCTGAGATCGAAGTATGGTGGCTCGCGGGTGGTGGGTGTCGGTCATCGCGTTGTTCACGGTGGAGCGCGTTTCACCGGACCAACAGTCGTGAATCCAGAAGTCCTCGCAGCGTTACGCGAATTGGTTCCACTGGCCCCCCTTCATCAGCCTCACAATCTGGCAGCCATCGAAGCGGTCTCTGAGCGGTTGCCCGATGTGCCGCAAGTTGCCTGCTTCGATACCAGCTTTCATCGCGGACAACCCGTCGTCGCCGAACTGATCCCCCTGCCGCATGACCTTCGTCGGTCGGGCCTTCAGAGATATGGCTTTCATGGATTGTCTTACGAATATATCGCTTCAGTTCTGCCGGAGGTCGCGCCTGAGATTGCTTACGGGCGCGTCATCGTCGCACATCTCGGAAGCGGCGCGAGCTTATGCGCGCTGCGAGCCGGAAAAAGCGTCGATTGCACGCTCGGCTTCACCCCGTTGGATGGTCTATGTATGGGTACGAGGCCCGGCACGCTTGATCCGGGCGTCGTGCTGCATCTCTTTCAGGGCCTGAAACTCTCAGTAAAAGAAGTGGAGACGTTGCTATACAAAAGGTCCGGTCTCCTGGGGATCTCAGGGATAAGCAGCGACATGCGCGACCTGCTGGGACGAGCCGAGCCGGAGGCGCGACTTGCGGTGGACTACTTTGTCTATCGCGCCGCGAAAGAAATTGGCGCGCTCGCTGCCGTTCTGCGTGGGGTGGATGCCCTCGTGTTCACCGCCGGCATTGGAGAGAACTCGCCGGAGATTCGCCAGCGAATCTGCGAAGCCTCCGCATGGTTGGGTGTCGCACTCGATACGCAGCTAAATGCCGGAAAAGGTCCGCGGATCTCCACACCGCAAAGCAAGGTGTCCGTCTGGGTCATCCCGACCAATGAGGAATTAATGATCCACCGGCATACGGCAACTCTGCTTCAATTGCACTAACACAAGGAGAAGGACCATGACTACCGCAGCTCCAGCGAAACCTGAACCCAAGCGCGCCAAGCCAGCTCCAGGCTGGGAGGGGTTCAATCTAGGGCTCTGGCAAAAGGAAATCAACGTTCGCAACTTTATCCAGCAGAATTACAAACCGTATGAAGGGGATCACTCCTTTCTCGCCCCAGCAACCGACCGTACCAAGAAGATCTGGAAAATCCTCAGTGACCTCTTTGTAGAAGAACGCAAAAAGGGAGTCCTGGATGTATCCCAGATTCCCAGCTCCATCACCGCACACGGTCCAGGGTACATCGATCGTGATAATGAAGTAATCGTCGGTCTTCAAACCGAGGCGCCCCTCAAGCGCGCAATCATGCCGAATGGCGGCTTCCGCATGGTTGTCAATGCGCTCAAGACGTACGGATACGAACCAGAGCCACATCTGGTCGAGACTTTTACCAAATATCGAAAGACTCATAACGAGGCCGTGTTCGATGCCTACACGGCGGACGTCAAGAAATGCCGCAGTTCACATATTCTCACCGGACTTCCCGACGCCTACGGTCGGGGTCGAATCATCGGCGACTATCGCCGAGTCCCACTGTATGGAGTTTCGCGCCTGATCGAACGAAAACAGGAAGAGAAACGCAGCCTTGATGGCATGATGTCGACCGATGAGATCATTCGCGACCGTGAAGAATTGAGTGAACAGATTCGTGCGTTCGAGGAATTGCAGAAAATGGCGGCCGCTTACGGATTCGATATTTCCGTTCCGGCTCGCACGTCGCGCGAGGCGGTGCAGTGGCTCTACTTCGCGTACTTGGCAGCGGTGAAAGAGCAAAACGGCGCGGCGATGTCCTTGGGACGGACCTCGACTTTCCTGGACATCTATTTCGAGCGCGACCTCGAGGCGGGCGCGATCACAGAACAACAGGCGCAGGAAATAATCGATGATTTCGTCATCAAGCTCCGCATCGTTCGTTTTTTGCGCACGCCGGAATACGATGAACTGTTCGCGGGTGATCCAACGTGGGTCACCGAATCGATTGCCGGCATGGGAGATGATGGTCGGCCGCTCGTCACCAAGACGAGCTTTCGGTATCTACAGACGCTCTACAATCTCGGTCCGGCGCCGGAACCAAATCTGACGATATGGTACTCTCCGCGATTGCCCGATGGGTTTCGCAATTTTGCGGCAAAAGTGGCAATTGATACCAGTTCGATTCAATTCGAAAACGACGAGATCATGCGAAGTACCTGGGGGGATGATGGGGCCATCGCGTGCTGTGTCTCGCCGATGCTGGTCGGCAAGCAAATGCAGTTTTTTGGGGCTCGAGGCAATATGGCAAAGTGCCTTTTGTACTCGATCAATGGCGGTCGAGATGAACTCACCGGCAAGCAGGTGGGTCCGGCGACCGAGCCCGTCAAGGGAGAGTATCTCGATATCGAGGACATAATAGATCGCTTCGAAGCGACGATGGACTGGCTCGCCGGTGTCTATGTCAACGCCATGAATATCATCCACTACATGCACGACAAATATGCGTATGAGCGGATTGAAATGGCGCTTCACGATTATGCGCCGGCGCGAACCATGGCGTTTGGCATGGCGGGTATGTCCGTGGTTGCCGACAGCCTCTCCGCTATCCGGTATGCCAAGGTCCGCGTGGTCCGCGATCAGACAGGCCTCATTACCGACTATCAAACCGAAGGCGAGTTTCCTCAGTTTGGGAACAACGACAACCGCGTCGACCAGCTCGCGACTTGGCTCGTGAGCACGTTCATGAAGAAGCTGAGGAAATATCCGACCTATCGACACGCACTGCACACGCAATCGATCCTGACGATCACGTCAAATGTCGTCTATGGCAAGAACACCGGAAACACACCGGATGGAAGGCGACAGGGGCAGCCGTTCGCTCCAGGCGCAAATCCAATGCATGGACGAGATAAGCATGGCGTTCATGCGTCGGCCGCATCAGTCGCCAAGATTCCCTACCGCGACGCCGCCGACGGCATTTCACTCACGACATCGTTGGTGCCGCAGGGCTTGGGAAGAGTGGAGGAGGATCGGATCAAGAATCTGCGAGGCATACTTGACGCGTTTTTCGGTTCGACGGGTTATCACATGAACGTCAATGTGTTGAACCGTGAAACCCTGCTTGACGCCATGGACCATCCCGACAAGTATCCAAGTTTGACGATCCGGGTCTCGGGCTATGCCGTAAACTTTGTGCGCTTGTCCCGAGAGCAACAACTGGATGTCATTAACCGCACTTTCCACGGGTCATGATGGGCGTGCTCATTAGCTTTTGCAGGCAAAAATGAGAACGGGGGCTTTTGGTTTAAGAACCGTCTTTGAGATAGGAGACAGTCTATGCCTCCGGAAGAGATAAATGAGTCTGGGTCACTCGAGGCAAAGAGCCCGTTCGAGCTTCGGGTGAACAAAGGCAGCAAAGTATCCGAGTCGGCCATCAAACAAGCGCTCGAGAGTGGAGATATCGGGTTCATTCACTCATTTACCACGGGATCGGCCGTCGATGGACCGGGAATGCGGGTCGTGGCATGGCTGGCGGGATGCCAGTTCCGGTGCCTGTACTGCCATAACCCTGACACATGGAGCCTAAGTAATGGCATGCCTGTTCCATTGGCACGCGCGATCGAGGAGCTTCGCAAATATCGTCACGGACTGAAGGTGATGTCCGGCGGGTTCACCATCAGTGGTGGCGAGCCACTAATGCAGGACCGGTTTGTCGTCAAGTTATTCACCGCTGCGCAGGGAATGGGGATCCACACTGCGTTGGACACCAACGGTTTTCTCGGCGATCGTCTCAGCGACGGCGAGTTGGAGAAGATCAACCTCGTGCTGCTCGATATCAAAACCTGGGACGCCCAGCGCCACCGACACCTCACCGGAAAGGATGTCGGTCCGACCATCGATTTCGCGCGCCGGCTGGCTGCCCGCAAACGGCCATGTTGGCTCCGTTTTGTTCTGGTGCCGACATTAACCGACGATCCGCAGGACATTTCGCAAATTGCTAAGTTCGCGGCCGGGCTGGGAAATATTGAGCGCGTGGATGTACTGCCTTTTCATCAGTTGGGCCGATTCAAATGGAAAGAACTGGCTCTTAATTACACTCTGGAAAATACAGGGCCCCCCTCTCATGAACTGGTTCAACGCGTGTGCGCTCAATTTGCCACGGAAGGCCTGAAGGTATATTGACGGTTCTGGACGTATCGAAAACACCCGATGCGGCGGACAGGACGATTCCAGCGGCTGCGACCAGGAACATAAGCGTGGCCAATGACTACGGCCGCTCGTCCAGGTTTCGTCCTTGGTGACGATCAGGGCTGGCCACTGCGATCGCATTCGGTGCGCTAGTCGTGCTTACGATGTTTGCGGCAGAGGCGTTCGACCCGCGTATCATTTAGTACAAGCTGTACACGGATGACCTCGTGAATGCGATCATCATGGCGTAAAGAGCGGCATTCTAGACCGAGGCAGTCAGTATGCCGCCGCGATGTATCAGCAGCGGCTCGCGGCCCGCGGCATGGCGTGTTCCACGAGCCGACCGGGCAACTGTTGGGACAATGCGGTGGCGGAGAGTTTCTTTGCCACACTGAAAAGCGAACTGGTCTACTTGCGTCGGTTTCAGACCCGGCAGGAAGTCAAGACAGAGATCTTTGAATACCTGGAAGGCTTCTACAATCGGCAACGCCGGCATTCCACTTTAGGTTATCTCAGCCCTGTGGAATTTGAGGAGCGAACTGGGTTAGTCACACATCGTGTCCACTAAATGGAACGATAATTTGGCCAATAGTTTTTTGGATGGTCATAAACTGGCCATTGGTCCGTAATTCACGCCCTGTGTATAAGTAAAACGACGAGGATAAAAATGCCGCGAGATTTTGGTGTCAATTATGAGGTATGGAGCTGATGTAGTCTAATATGCTTAGAAGCTTGGTCGTATTATGGTGCCCGCTTTGGCTAGGAATTATGTTAAGGAACATTTATTTGTTCGTGAGTTCTGCCGGTCCCGTTCCAAGGCAACCAGCAAGAGAGAAATGGCGGCAGGCGTTACGCCTGATATGCGTGATGCCTGTCCTATCGAAGCTGGACGTACTCGCTGTAATTTTTCCAACACTTCTCGAGAGAAACCCGTCATCGAAGCATATTGGAAAGTCTGAGGAATGAGGCGATCCTCTAGTTTTTTGAATTTTGAGATTTGCTGTACTTGCCGCCCAATATATCCTTCGTATTTGATGGCAATCTCTATGGCTTCCTCAACTTCTTTTTCTTGAGGCTCTTGCCCCATTAATTGCAAAAGTTTCTGATACGAGAATTCCTGCCTTTTCAAAAGTTGAGCATACGTGAGTTCAGGTGAGATGGTCCCCAACTTCATCTGCTCAGCCCTGCTTCGTAACTCTGATGTCCAAGATGGTCTAGTTTGGCCGAGCCTTCCAATTTCCTGCTCGACTTTGTCACGTTTCCGTCTGAACTTATCATAGTTCGATTCTGAAACTAGTCCTATGCCATGGCCGAGACCCATGAGCCTGAAGTCCGCATTATCGTGTCGAAGTAGCAATCGGTACTCAGCTCTTGACGTAAACATACGATATGGTTCTCGGGCATCCTTTGTGATTAAATCGTCAATTAATACACCGATATAAGCTTGTGACCGATCGAGAATAAGAGGCGGGCGATCTCGAAGTTTCAGAACGGCATTCATCCCAGCCATAATTCCCTGGGCAGCGGCTTCCTCGTAGCCCGAGGTGCCGTTGATTTGGCCGGCATGGTACAACCCAGCAACCAGCTTAGATTCCAATGTTGGATGGAGTTGGCGCGGGGGAAAATAATCGTATTCAATGGCATAGCCTGGCTTGAGTATGGTCGCCTGTTCCAGACCGGGTATAGTACGTATAATTGAGTACTGCACGTCGACGGGCAAGCTGGTTGAAATGCCATTGGGGTAATACTCAACTGTATCGAGCCCTTCCGGCTCGATGAAGATTTGATGGCGGTCTTTGTCGGCAAAGCGCACGACTTTATCTTCGATTGATGGGCAATATCTTGGACCGGTCGACTCGATCACGCCGCTGTACATGGGAGAGCGATCTAAGTTCTGTCGAATAATAGAATGCGTCTGTTGATTCGTATACGTCAGATGACAAAGCATCTGAGGCGTTGCAATGCGTTCAGTCCGATAGGAAAAAGGCACGGGTGGATTGTCACCCGGCTGAGGTGTCATCACCTCAAAATTGATCGTCGCTCTATCCAAGCGCGGTGGAGTGCCGGTCTTCAGGCGCCCAACTTCAAATCCAAAGTCTCGCATGCAATCCGAAAGATGTTCAGCCGAGGCTTCTCCTGCACGACCAGCCGGGAAATGATTTAACCCGATGTGGATCAGGCCCTTAAGAAACGTGCCCGACGTTAAGATAACGGCTCGCGCGGTGATCTCGTTGCCGTCGGCCGTCAGCAGACCAGTCACGGTCCCGTTCTGCGTCAAGATACGATCTACAGTTCCACGCGCGATGTCTAGTCCTGGTTGAGCCCGAAGGGTCTCCTGCATGCATTCTCGATAGAGCTTCTTGTCGCATTGCACTCGCAGCGCCCGCACCGCCGGACCCTTGCTCGTATTGATCATCTTGAATTGGATCCCGGCGCGGTCCGTATTGCGCCCCATTTCGCCGCCGAGAGCGTCGACTTCCTTGACCAGATGGCCTTTAGCAATACCGCCGACAGCCGGATTGCAAGACATTTGCGCAATCTTGTCTTCATCCATGGTGAGCAACATGGCACGTGCGCCCATGCGAGCAGCCGCCAGGGCCGCCTCGCATCCGGCATGTCCGCCTCCAACAATAATGACGTCGTATGGCTTCATAACAAAAATGCAAAGGCCGCTAGAAACGGGCCGATCCTCTCGACAATCGTCGGATGATCATTTTCCTATGCAAAATTCACTGAACACGCGTTCGAGAATATCATCCGTAGTCGTTGCCCCCGTAAGTTCTCCCAAGGCATCGAGGGCACCACGCAGATCCAGTGCGACAAATTCACCTGAGAGCTGTGATCCGACCGATTCACGGGCTTTATTCAATGCCTCAATAGCTTTTAATAAGGCGGTACGATGGCGAAGCATCGTCAGAACTGCGGTGTCGCCAGGTTCGAAATCAGTTCCGATCAGAGTGTTTCTGATCGCATCGCGTAGCCTGTCCAGGCCGTCGCCAGTCTTCGCTGAGATTTGCACGATCGACTCAGCTGCCATTCGCTGGGACAAATCAGACAACGCCTCGAAGGACAGACGAGTGGGGAGATCAGTTTTGTTGATGACCAGCAGAAGCTTCTGGGCTTGATGGCGTGAGGCTATCTGTTCTTGATCGCAAGGCAGTGGAGCAGATCCATCGAGTAGTACCAGCAGCAAATCGGCGTGCTCTATTGCCGTTCGACTCCGTCGGATGCCTTCTTGTTCCACGACATCCGTAGTTTCATGGATACCAGCGGTGTCCAGCAGGCGGATGGGAATGCCACGGATATTCAAGGTTTCTTCCAATACGTCGCGCGTAGTGCCTGGAACCGGCGTAACGATCGCTCGATCGGTTCGAAGCAAGGCGTTCAGCAAGCTCGATTTTCCGACATTGGGTCGACCAACGATGACAGCCGTCTGACCTTCCCTGAAGATGCGGCCTTCGCGGTAGGTGTCGGCAAGGCGGGAAAGCTCGCACACGAGCGCGGTCAGTGCTTCCAACAACTCCTCTCGAGCTATGAAGGAAATATCTTCCTCGGCAAAGTCGATGGCGGCTTCAACGTGGGCTAGTAGACGAATCAGGCGTTCGCGGACGCCATCTAGTTTCTTCGAAAGAGATCCTCGTAACTGTTCTTGAGCCAGCCGTAAACCGACCGTCGTTTTTGCCCGGATCGTTTCCAGAACCGCTTCAGCTTGCGCGAGATCCAGTTTGCCGTTCAGAAAAGCGCGTTTTGTAAATTCACCCGGCTGAGCGAGGCGGACTCCGCTAGCCACTAATGCCTCGCAGAGAGCGTGCAAGATGATTGGTCCCCCATGACAGTGTATTTCAACCACATCCTCGGCCGTATACGAATGTGGCGCGCGCATGACGACTACAAGGCCCTGGTCGATGGAGATGGGGGAAGGTCCAGCTTCCACTGGACCTTCGACCGGTCTCTCAAAAATGTCCGCTTGATAGAGCGTATGGCTGGTCACATCGAAGAGGGAACGACCCGACCGGAGCCGGGTGTGTGCCGAGGCAATCTCAATGGCTTTGTCGCCGCTGATGCGGATAATGCCGATACCGCCTTCTCCGCATGGCGTGGCGATCGCACAAATGGCATCTTCCATGGGAAGGTTCATGCGTCGGGTTGATCGAGATTTGTCGAAACGGGCTGTTTGGCCGTGAGTTCCGTCTTATCTTTCTTTTTCTTGGTGAGGACCTTAGCAGTTTGCTCAGTGTCGGTAGAGACCTCCGAAGATGGCATGAGACGCTTTTTAAAAATATACCGATCGGTGACGAATTGCTGAGTGATCGTGACGATATTATTCGTCAACCAATACAGGACGAGCCCCGCCGGGAAGGACAGAAAAAGCAACGTCATGAAGGCTGGTAAGAGCAGCATAATTTTGGCCTGCGTCGGATCCATCGTGGTCGGCATAATTTTTTGCTGGATGATCATGGTGACGCCCATGATAATCGGCAACACATAATAAGGGTCTTGCGCCGATAGATCCGTGATCCATCCGAAAAACGGCGCTTGCCGCAGGTCGATGGTCATATAAAGAATATTAAAGAGGGCGACGAACACGGGCATTTGGAGCACCATGGGAAGACAGCCTCCCACAGGGTTCACTTTATGATCGCGATAGAGCTTGATCAACTCCTTGTTCAGCCGTTCACGGTCGTCTTTATACTTTGCTTGGAGCGCAGCGACTTTCGGCTGGACCAGCTGCATATCCTTCATCGACTTATAACTCTTATATTGCAGCGGCACAAATAACAGTTTGATGGCAACGGTCAAGAGGATGATGGCTACGCCGTAGTTATGCGTATAGTCGTTGATGAACCTCAATACGGAGAAAAGCGGTTTCGCCACGGCTTTGACGATGCCCCAGCTTCCATAGATAAACCAGCCGAAATCGATCGTATCCTCTAACCCGATGTTGAATGATTTCAACGTGTCGAATTCTTTCGGTCCGGCATACAACGACATGGCAATGGGCTTGGCCGTCGGCGACTGATAACGGACAGATGCCGAGAAGAGTTTATCGCCCTCCTTTTTAATGACGGCCGACGACGAGTCGGGGGGGATCAAGACGCTAAGGAAGTACTTGTCCTGAAGCGCCACCCATTCGACGGAGCCCTTTCGCTCGACTTCCGAATCGGGCGCATCCTTTGCGATCTGGTCGTTGACTTTTGTCGCGGGACCGATCAGGCCGATAAAACCTTCGCCCCATTCGATGATGCCAAAGTTGGTGCCTAACACTACATCGACGGGACCTTTCACTCCTTCCGTCTTTACCGCCACGTCGACAACGTAGGTGTCGTGATGGAAGGTCAACTCCTTTACTGCCCGCACCCCGGTTTGTGGGTCCGCGTAGCTAAAGGTGAGATGGCCGGTTGGATGCGCAGCATCCAATGTTGAGAAGTCTCGCTGAACGTGATAGAGCCCGTCGTTCAGAAGCGCCGTCGATGCGTCGTCCATCGTTTGGAACGCAAGGGGTTTCTTGAACTTACCGCCGTGGTAAACCATTTGAACGGGCTGCGCCGACTCTTTATTGACGATGGAATACCGCTTGAGTTCCCAGCTTGTGATCACCGCACCGTGATTCGTGAACACCGCACGAAACAAATCCGTTACTACTTCTTGGATCTGTTCGTCTGACGCAACCTGAGGAGGCATAGAGGCTGACGTGGAGGATGTGCCTGGGGTTGACGGCTGTGAGAATTCCGGTGCAGGCTCTTTAGAGACGACGGAGGGACCAGGGTCGTGATTGGTAGGGGTCGAGGAGTCCGAGACACCCGGCCGATCGGAATCGGAGGGCGTGGGCATGAGTCCCGTCTGCTTCAGGATGTAATCATAGCCGATGATAATCGCTAAGGACAGAATAAGGAAAACAACAACCCGCTTTTCCATGCGTGTCCGCTCCGGATTCAGATGATAGAAAACAACCCTAATTCCCGCTGGCCGGGACGCTCGACGGCGGCATCGACATGGATGCCGGCCTATTTCACCGGATCATATCCACCGGGATGGAAGGGATGGCATTTCAGCAGACGCCAGACCGTTCGGCCCAGCCCCAGAACGACCCCATCTCGTCGTATGACCTCGACGGCATAGTGAGAACAGGTCGGTTCAAATCGGCAGGCTGGAAGAAACAGCGGAGAAATCCAGCGCTGGTACAACGTAATCAGCCCAATGCAAAAATGTCGCATGCTGGACCCATCGGTGACCGTTATGCCCCTTCTCGTGTAAGTGCTTTTCTCCAGGCTTCTCTCAGCTCGGCATGTTGTACGGTCAAGGCTTCTCGTCTCGGGTAAATTAAGATGTCTTGGCCGTCTCTCAGGTCCGCACGGTGTAATCGAGCTAATTCCCTGAAAAGACGTTTGGCTCGATTCCGCTTGACGGCGATGCCGAATCGTTTGCCGACCACGACGCCGATGCGAGGATGCAGCAGCCCCGACGCATAGGTGAGCAAGGTAAAGAGAGACGTCTGGCGCCGACGCCCGAATTTCTTCACCCGTTCAATATCTGCGCTCTGTCGGAGAAAGATAAGGCGAGATGCAGGAGGGCCAACCATCTCGGAAGTCGGGCAGAACGGTCGTTACACCGTCAAACGGGCGCGTCCCTTAGCCCGTCGCCTGGCCAGGACCTTACGCCCATTCTTCGTGCTCATGCGCTTCCGAAACCCGTGGTCTCTTTTTCGTTTCAGGTTCGAGGGTTGTCTGAACGTCGCTGACATGAAGCGCCTCCAAATGTTCGCAAAAGAGTGTTGCATCATATAGGAGCGTTTTCGGCCTGTCAACGCGACACCATTGAAATCACATCGAACAGCAAGCTGTGGCAGTTTTGTAATTCTTGCACGCGACAGCCACAGTGAACGTGCGCCCTGGAGAACTTTTTGGCAATGCTCTGTACAAATATTTCTACACTTCATCGGCTTAGCTTTGCGATCACGATGGTGTTGGACTTGCACACAGTCACCGCAGTTCCATTGCCGCCTTCGAGATGAGGCGAGATCACAATCTGAAAGGAGGTGAATGTAAATGAAGACATTAGTCGCCATGATGGCTTTGGTCGTCGGGTTGTCCTTTGGGGCAGCCACCTTTGTTCAGGCTGATGAAAAAGCAACCCCTGCGGCTCCTCCGGCAGCGGGCAAGAAAGATGAGAAGAAGGTAGAGAAGAAGCCAGAGACCAAGACCGAGAAGAAGTAACGATTAGGCATGAAGCCGGCGCGCGTTGCTCTTTATGGCAAAGTGCGCCGGCTTTATGTACCTTGAGTGTGCAGTGCGCTTAGAACCGGAGGATCTCGATGAAACGCGTGGTCATGTGTGCTGTTGTGCCCCTCTTCATGCTGGTAGTTGGTTGCGCTAAAGCTCCGGCCGATAAGGTCATGGCCGCAGAGAAGGCCGTCGATGATGCTCGGGCTGCAGGCGCGCCCAAGTACGCGCCGGAAGAATTCGCGAAACTTGAAAGCGCGTTGAATAATGCAAAGAATGAAGTCGCCGAACAGGATGGCAAATTTGGATTTCTCCGGGACTATGAGAAGGCGGAGCAACTTCTCACCGTTACGCAAACGGATGCCACTCGCGTCTCTTCAGAGACAGTAAAGAAAAAGGACGAAGCCAAGGCCGCTGCGACACAATCTCAGCAAGCGGCTCAAGACGCCGTCAAGACCGCTCAAACCCTGGTCGAAAAAGCTCCGGTGGGAAAAGATCGAGCCGCACTCGAAGCGATTAGGACAGATGTTGAAGGGTTGGTGACGTCCTTGCCAGATATCCAAAAAACCATTGATGCCGAGGACTATCAAGCGGCACAGGCGAAAGCGAAGGCCGTGCAACAGAAAGCTCAGACCGTTTCGACAGAAATCGAGAGCGCCTTGACCAAGGTTCAGAAAGCAAAGCCGACGAAGAAGAAATAATATGCGGCTCTGTATGTCTTTGGCTCCAATCCGATGCATGATGGCCATGCTGCTGCTGACCGCGGTAGTCGGCTGTATCCAAAAAGTGCCGCCCGACGTCGTGGAGGCCATTGACGCATTGGACCGCCAGCTCATCGAATCCCAAGGGGCGGAGTACGCGCCTGATGCTTATGCGCGCTTCATTAAGCACTGGGTGGCACTACGAGGCCGCCTCCAGGCTGAAGAAGATGAAATTGTGTGGCCATGGGAAGAGAACCCGATACTCACCGCGCTTCAGCAAGTACGTGCCGAAGGGGAAGAAGCCATCGCTCAATCCCAGGAACGGCGTGAAGCGCGGCGTCTAGAGGCGGAATCCCGCTTGGTGCTTCTTGAAGGGCGCTTAAGGGTCTTCAATAGCCGAGTCGATGACATCGGCAGCCGAGTGGTGCTGGGTCGAAAGCCGGTGGAGACAGCTCTTCTTCTCCATCAGGCGCGCTCGTTTTTCGACCAAGGGTTGTATGGCCGGTCGGTGCATGTCGCACAACAAGCCGCGACGATGATGGAGACCCAAACAGCGGTCCTGACCACGACACTTGGCCATTATGCCGACGAGCGGCGTATCCATGCCTGGCGTCGAATGGCGCAGCAGACCATCGAATGGTCGCGTGTCCACCATACCGCAGCAATCGTCGTCAGCAAAGCGGATCGCCGGTTGACCGTATACCGCAATGGCCGGCAAGTACTTTCTTATCCTGTTCGGCTTGGATACAATGGCATCCTTGAGAAACGGTTTCAGGGCGACGGCGCGACCCCGGAAGGCCAGTATCACATCATTCGCAAACGTGATCGTGGTCAAACGCAGTTCTATCGGGCACTCGTTCTGAATTACCCCAATGCGGAGGATCGCAGACGATTTCAGCAGGCACGCCGCACCGGCCGTATTCCAGTCAGTGCCTTCATTGGAGGGCAGATTGAAATCCATGGCGGCGACGATGTATTAATGAACCAGACTCTCGGATGTGTGATGCTCGAAAACCGGCAGATGGACGCGATCTTTAAAGAGGTGGAGCCCGGTACGCCGGTAACCATTGTCGGCGCGATCAGGCTGTCGAATTCTATTGCGATCGCCTTAACCGGACTTGACCAAACGGACGAAGACGAAGAGGGATAGCCGTCATGTTCCAACGCAGGATGCGCTTGCAGATCGCCGGATTGCTCGTGATCCTGTTTGCGCCAATCCCGTTGGCTTCCGGCACCCTGGCAAGTCGAAGCGAACGCTCCATCAATGCTCGGGCCGCTTCGACCCCCAGTCTCCAACCGCTTCTCGCCCGTCATGCGGCTCTCAAGCAGAAGCTGGCCCAGTTGGCGCCCCCTCAGCACTACATTGTTGTCGATACGGCCCATAATCGCCTGTACGTGAAGCGCGGCAAAGAGACGGTACTGACCGCCATCGCTTCGACCGGAAGCGGGACCATCCTAGAGAAACCAAATCAGCCCGGGTCGCAGTGGATTTTCGATACGCCCCGAGGCGGATTCTCGATTCAGTCACGATTAACCAATCCCGTCTGGGTGAAGCCGGACTGGGCATTCTTGGAAGAAGGCATCCAAGTCCCTTCCAATCCGGCGGAGCGCGTGGAGTCCGGCATTCTGGGCGATTACGCTCTTGGATTCGGCAAAGGCTTTTTCATCCATGGGACGCTTTACACGCGCCTCTTGGGAAAAAATGTGACACACGGATGTATTCGCTTGAACGACGACGATCTTCGAACCGTGTACAAGCTGGCGAAGGTCGGCACGCCTCTCATGATTTTTTAGCGCAATCCGGTCACTCCCCACCTCGGTTTTGCTATGCTCTGCCCGTTTCGTGAGCAATCCATGACATTCTTTGTCCTGATCGTGTCGCTCTCAACACTTGTCTGGCCCTCTACCGTCATCGCTCTCGACGCCTCGCCGCAACCTGCCGATCGTTCATCTGCCATTATCCAAGTCAACCGGCTGTTGGAGGAGGAGGTCAAACTTGCTGCCCGTCCGCAGATCTACCTCGTGCTGGACCTCGACGCCTCGGTGCTGATCATCAAAAGTCGGGGGATCGAGCTCCATCGCGTTCCCATTCAGGCGTGGCGTCGGGATGGAGACCGTTCTATCGAAGGGATATATCGGCTGCGCGCACGCCCTGCAGTGAGTCGGCCGAAAGCCGCGCCGGCCGACGACACGTCGGTGACAGCCATCGAACTTCAGCATATGCCCGATCAATATGAACTTGTCTTCGATCCAGGCGTCGTCATCGCAGTGAGCCCATTGCAGGAACGTCCGTGGATTCGCCTGAAACGTGCGGCGCAAGACTGGTGGAACGGCATGCGACATCGATTGAGAATTGGCGACACCGACGTTGGAACGTCTGCGGTAAGAATTTCGATAATGTTGGAGCAAGAAGCCGCCCGCTCTTTAGCCTGGACGGCGACCGACGGCATGCCCATTCTCATCGGTCTTACAACATTGCCATGATCCTGCGGGGGAGCGTAGTCGAGTTTGCGTTTCCTTCTTCGCCAGCCTAAGATAGCCGAATTATTTCTCTCACCAATTATCCATCGAACTGAAGCCCATGCCGACACATATGAGCGTTCACGTGGGTCCGTTTCAGCCGCGCGTGGCGACAGCCTTACGTGACCTGGCTCGTCATCGCCTGCTCGAGCGTATTTGGAAAAAGGATTATCGCGTCTGGAAACCGAAGCCCCTTGAGATCGATAATCGCCTGGGCTGGCTGACCGTGGCTGAACAGATGCAGGAGCGAGCCGGCGCGCTGAAACATTTTGCCGAGTCGATTCGTGCGGCGGGATTTCGCTCGATTGTCTTATTAGGCATGGGCGGCAGCAGCTTGGGTCCGGAAGTGCTGCGACAGACGTTTCATTCGCAGGCAGGTTTTCCCAAACTCTTCGTGCTGGATTCAACCGTTCCCGGGGCGATTCGCGAGGTGCAAGATGCCATTGAGCCGGCTCGAACCCTTTTTATTCTCTCCAGTAAATCGGGCGGAACTATCGAAGTCATGTCGCTCTTCGCCTACTTTTGGGAGTTGATCACTCGCAAACGAGGTAATACAGGCGGTCAACAATTCATTGCTATCACCGACCCGGACACCAGCTTGGGGGCATTGGCTCATGCCCGGGGCTTCCGCACGACATTTATAAATCCGCCCGATATCGGCGGTCGATATTCCGTGCTCTCTTATTTCGGCCTCGTCCCTGCAGCGCTCATGGGAATTGACGTGGATACCCTGCTTGAACGCGCCATCGTGATGGCGCATCGCTGCGGACCCGCTGTCGCTCCTGAGCAAAACCCCGCTGCGCTATTGGGCGCGGTCATGGGGATGCTCAGCCAAACCGGCCGAGACAAGGTGACGTTGGTCACGTCGCCAAAAATTGCCTCGTTCGGTTTGTGGGCCGAGCAATTACTGGCGGAAAGCACCGGCAAAGAAGGCAAGGGATTGATACCCGTTGCGCAGGAGCCCATGGTCCCTCCGTCGAATTACGGCCAGGACCGTCTCTTCGTCGTGTTGCGGCTTGACGGGGACACCAACGAAACGGTCGATCGACACGTCGGGGCGCTCAAGCATGCGGGGCATCCAGTCGTTCAACTCCGACTACGAGATCGATACGATCTTGGAGCAGAATTCTTTCGGTGGGAGCTGGCGACAGCCATCGCAGGGCATTATCTCGGCATCCACCCGTTCGACCAGCCCAATGTGCAAGAGAGTAAGGATAATACCAAGCGAATTTTGGAACAGGTTCAGCGGGAAGGGCATCTGCCGTGCGTCGAAAACAACCTCACCGTGGAAGAATTGTGCTCACAGCTCAAGCCCGGCGCCTATCTCGCGATGTTGACCTATCTTCGTCCATCGGCTGCGATCGATGCGGCGATACGCGCCTTCCGAAGGCGCATCCTTTCCCGTTATCATGTGGCGACGACGGCGGGGTATGGGCCGCGCTATCTGCACTCAACCGGCCAACTGCATAAGGGTGGGCCGAAAGATGGCGTCTTTTTAGAATTCAGCGGGGCGCCGTCGCGTGATGTCAATATTCCCGGTACCACCTATACATTCGGTACATTGGCACAGGCGCAGGCGGTGGGCGACGTGCAATCTTTGGAATCGCATGGACGTCACGTCATTCAAATTGATCTCGGCAAGCAGCCGGTCCTTCGCATCGCCGCATTGTTATCGACGAGGAAACGCCCCAGTCGCAGCACAAAAGGCGAGACACGAAAGTCAGCCCAGCCCAAGGGACGCCGCTCACGTGGCCATCGTGCGTGAGATCAGAATCTCGGAGACGGATCGAATCGTCGCCGGAGAAGTCGCCGAATTTATAGTGAAGTCGATTGAGCGTCAGGCGCCTGGTCCGTTTCGGGTGGCCTTATCCGGGGGCGCGACACCCAAACAACTCTACGAGCGCTTGATCAGCCCCGATTATGCAGCGCGGGTCCAATGGTCTCGGGTCGAGTTTTATTTCGGGGACGAGCGGTGCGTGCCCCCGGATCATCCGGAAAGCAATTTCCACCTAGCCGATCAAGGGCTGTTTCGTCCCCTTGGAATTCATCCTAAACAGATGTTTCGCATAGCAGGGGAAGATCCGCACCCCGATCAGGCGGCGTCCCATTATGAGGAGGTGCTGCGTGAACGATTTTTGGCGTCTGCGCCCCTATGGCCGCGGTTCGATCTCATTCTGCTGGGACTTGGCCAAGACGGTCATACCGCATCCCTCTTTCCCGGCGCACCGGCGTTGCGAGAACAGGCGCGCGCGGTGGTCAATTCAGAATCTCCACGCGGCGTAGTCCATCGTGTCACCTTCACTGCTCCTCTGATCAATCACGCGCATAGAATCGTTATCACCGTGACGGGTAAGGAGAAGGCGCCCGCGGTCCATGCCGTCCTAGAAGACGAGACAGCCGATGCGAACCAATATCCGGCTAAGTTGATCCAGCCGATCGACGGGCAATGCCTCTGGTACCTCGATCGAGCGGCCGCATCACGCTTGACCACGACCACACGAACCGCCGAATCCATGAGGGGGCTATGATTCTCGCGGCCGATATCGGAGGCACGAACACGAGGGTGGCTCTGTTCGATTGGACAAACCAGCGAGTGGAGGCGCAGGTCGAACAGGTTTACCTCAGCGCGGATTATCCTTCATTTGAAGAAATCCTTGTTGAGTTTCTCACCCCTCCTCCGCCGGAAGCTGCCGAACCGCTGGAAGGCCACGAACAACCGGCCCCCGAGAGTCAGCCGATAGAATCTCTCAAAATCGACGCGGCCTGCATCGGTGTCGCGGGCCCGGTGGTCGATAACCGCTGCCAGACCACGAATCTGCCGTGGTTAGTGGATGGTCCGGCGTTAGCGAAGCGTTTCGAGATTTCCACCGTGCAGCTTCTGAACGACCTGGAGGCGACCGCGTACGGTCTTCTAGAACTGAGGCCGGAGGAAATGACGGTGTTGAATGCCGGCACGATCCCGTCACAGAAACGGCCGCTGGCGCTTGTCGCCGCGGGGACCGGTTTTGGGGAAGCGATCCTCTTCTGGGATGGCGCGCAGTACCGTCCGATTCCGTCGGAAGGCGGCCATTCGGATTTCGGTCCGAACAGCGAGCTAGAGATTGAGCTCTTACGGCACCTGCGCGCGAGCTACTCGCATGTCAGTTGGGAACGGGTGCTGTCAGGACCCGGGCTTCACGCGATTTACGACTTCCTCCGCGATACCAAGCGCAACGAACCGACGTGGATGGCGGAGCGGATTCGAGTGGAAGATCCGGCGGCAGTCATTGCAGAAGTCGGGCTCAAAAAACAGGCGGAGATCGGCGTACAAGCCTTGGATCTTTTTGCGTCGATCTATGGGGCAGAAGCGGGAAACCTGGCACTCAAGTCCATGGCCTTAAGCGGCGTATACCTTGGGGGCGGTATTGCGCCGAAGCTGCTCGCGAAATTACAAGACGGTACATTCATGCGAGCGTTTACCAACAAAGGTCGATACAAGAAGATCATGAGCGCCATTCCCGTTCGGGTGATTACGAATAATCGTGCTGCATTGATTGGGGCGGCGTCGGTGGCGGCGAGGTTGGCCCAAGGAGCTAAATGATCTTCAGTGTCCGTGCGATACGAATGAAACGCGAGTATTTCTTACGATCTCGTGAGAGGATCGAACAGTGAGCTTTCCGGAAGACAGAGCGGCCTTGAAGAAGGCCGCGGCAGAAGCGGCGCTGGAGTATGTGAAGGAAGGCCAGGTCGTCGGGCTGGGGACGGGATCGACGATCCGTTATCTGTTGGAAGGATTAGAGCGGCGGGTGCGAGCCGGTTTACGGATCAAAGGTGTCCCGACGTCGGAAGAGACGGCCGAGCTGGCAAGAAAGGCCGGCATTCCTTTACTGTCGGACGACGATATATGGCCGATCGATGTCGCGATCGATGGCGCCGATCAGGTCGACCCGCAACTCAATCTCATCAAAGGCGGCGGTGGCGCTCTCTTGCGAGAGAAAATCGTAGCGGCCCACGCCCGTTACAGGATCATTGTCATAGATGAGTCGAAACGAGTGCCCCTGCTGGGCAATACGTTTCCACTGCCTATCGAGGTGCTGTCGTTCGGTTGGAAAAATACGGTTCGTGCCATCGAACGGGAAGGCGGCCATGCCGTTCGACGCGAACGTAACGGGCAGGTGTTTCGCACCGCGTCGGGTCATTACATTATCGACCTTCAAATAGCGCGCATCGAACACCCCGCTGAACTCGAAACGCGATTGAACCACATCCCCGGTGTGGTCGAATGTGGGTTGTTCGTGGGGCTGACCGACCTCCTGATTACAGCAACACTGAACGGCATCGACTTCTGTAAGCGTCAGCCATAATGGTTCTAGAGGTATCACGTGGATGAACGTTGTGACGCGCCGCCAAGCCTTATCCATGCTCTGCCGCAGTCTTCCGGCTTTCTTTCTTGTTCAGCAAACAAGCCGCACCCAACTCACATCCGCTGCGGATAGTCACCCCGCGGTCATTCGTACCTCTCGTGGAGCACACATGGAACAAACACGGACTGCCTCGCAATCGATGAATCCCTTCCGTTTACCGAACACGGTGATTCCAACGCGGTATGACCTTCGTCTTGAACCCGATCTGACGACCTATACGTTTACAGGAAGAGAAACCGTCGCCCTATCGGTGATGGAAGCGACGTCGGAAGTCGTCTTCAACGCCGTCGAACTGCAGATTGCTGAGGCGAGTATCGAGGGTGACGGAGGAAGACGACAACCGGGCACCATCGAGCTTGACGAATCGACGCAACGTTGCCGCGTTCGGTTCGAAACGCCGCTTCAACCCGGTTCGTGGCGGCTGCATCTCTCATTTACGGGTTCGCTCAACGACAAGCTACGCGGCTTCTATCGCAGCACCTATCATGATACGCACGGGCAGGCGCGCCCATTAGCTGCGACGCAGTTTGAAGCCACCGATGCCCGGCGCGCGTTTCCGTGTTGGGATGAGCCTGCGTTCAAAGCGGTCTTTGCCGCCACGTTGGCCATCGATCCGGCACTCACGGCCGTGTCCAATACGCCGATCGTGACCGAACGGCGCGAGGGCGGGAAGAAAGTTCTCCAATTTGCGGACACCATTCGTATGTCCACTTATCTTGTGGCTTTTATCGTGGGCGACTTAGAGGCTACCGACCCGGTGCACATTGGGGCGACGCCGCTTCGGATCTGGTCAGTGCCTGGGAAAAAGCATCTGACGCCGCTTGCTTTGGAAATCGGCGCCTTTTCGTTGGCTTTCTTTGAACGGTATTACGGCATCGCCTATCCGGGACAGAAGCTGGACCTCCTGGCCATTCCGGACTTCGCCTCAGGCGCGATGGAAAATCTTGGCGCCATCACGTTTCGAGAAACCGCCTTATTGGTGGATCGGCAAACCGCCACGCATGCGGAGCAGGAGCGGATTGCCGATGTGGTCGCGCACGAGAATGCGCATATGTGGTTCGGCGACTTGGTGACAATGAGTTGGTGGAATGGCTTGTGGCTCAATGAAGCCTTTGCGACGTTCATGGAAATGCTGGCAGTGGATACGTGGAAGCCTGAATGGCAACGGTGGACCGCGTTCGGCGTCTCGCGTGCCGTCGCGATGAGTGTCGACGGCTTGCAGAGCACGCGGCCGATCGAGTATCCCGTCATCGCACCGAAAGATGCCGATGCCATGTTTGATGTGTTGACGTATGAGAAAGGCGCATCGGTGCTCCGCATGCTCGAACAATACATCGGGCCCGACGTCTTCCGCGAGGGCGTCCGGGAATACCTGCGCACGCATGCTTATGGCAATGCGGACACGATCGATTTGTGGGCTGCGCTGGGCCATGCGGCCAAACAACCGGTTCCCGATGTTATGAATGGATGGATCTTCAAGCCCGGTTATCCGATCTTGGTCGCCCAGCAACAGGGCGATCGCTTGAGCATCGAACAACAACGGTTCACCTATCTGTCGGCGTCCTCTTCTGAATCGACTGCGGAATCCGCTCAGCAGTGGCAGATTCCGATTCAGCTCAAAATCATTATGAACGGCCATACGGAGGTTCGGCGTGTCTTGCTCCGCGAGAAGCGCATGGACCTCGCCTTGCCGTCCGGATGCGAGTCCGTCGTATTGAACGAAGGTGGACATGGATTCTATCGCGTGCAGTACACCCCGGATCTTTTGGAGCGGCTTCTCCGGCTCGTCCCCAATGGCTTAGCTCCAATCGAACGGTTCAACCTCGTAAGCGACGCCTGGGCCTCGACAGTCGCGGGCATGATGACGCTGTCGGATTATCTCGGACTGACTGCTCGCTTTAGCGACGATCGGGACAAAAACGTCTGGGAAATCATCCTCGGCTCGTTCCACAGCATCAACCGCATGATCGACGACGCGGATCGCCCACATCTTGAAGCATTGGTGCATGATCGGGTGGGCCCCGCCTTTGTCGAGTTGGGATGGAGTCCGCGAGCAGGAGAGAGCGAGCTGACCAAACAACTGCGCGCAGAACTCATTCGCGCACTGGGCATCATCGGTAACGATCGATCCGTGCAAGAGCAGGCGAAGGCATTGTATGCGTCTTCCGCTTCGGTCGATCCCAATGTCCTGCCCGCGATCATCGCGATCCTTGCCCATACCGGCGACGAGGCGCGTTATCAGGAGTACATCCATCGCTATAAGACCGCCTCGACGCCGCAGGAAGAGCGTCGCTATCTCTACTCGCTCGCACTCTTTCAACGCAGTGAGCTGCTCCAGCAGACGTTACTCAAGGCCATCAACGGTGAGATCCGTACGCAAGACGCACCGTTTATCGTCCGGATGATCATGGGTAGTATCTATGGCCGCGAACTCGCGTGGCGCTTCGTCAAGAAGGAATGGGACACGATGGACCGCCTCTATCCCAAGAACGGTCTTCGTCGAATGTGTGAAGGCATCAGCAGTCTAAACACATCTGAATTCGAACACGACGTAAGGAAGTTTTTTGAGGAACGCAAGATCGATCTGGGAGGAAAGACGCTTGAGCAGTATCTAGAGCAACTTCATATTGGAGTCACGTTCCGTGAGCGCGAAGCGTCAAAGATGACCATCTATTTGCGGCAGCGTCAGTAAAAGTTGCCCGTCAGTAACTTTATTCGCCTCACCGTGATCCGGTACTAACCGCTTCTTGCAACCGGTCGCGACGAGGGCGAGTGCGAAAAAGACGATCCCGATTCCGATCACGCCTATTCGTTCGCCAAATGCTTCGGTAATCCAGCCGAAAATCGTCATCCCCAACATAGAAGCGGCGGTGGCGATGGCCGTATAGATCGCCATGACCCGGCCGACCAGTTGCGCGGGCGAAATCTCCTGGATCAATCCCCAGGCGATGGGGGTCCACGCGCCGAGTCCCACGCCGATGACTCCAACGACCACTGTGGCAGCCCACAACCCATGCGTCCACGACAACGCACAAAGAGCCACGCCGCCGAACACGCTCGACAGCGCAATAGCCTGGATTCGTTGGCGCAGATCCCAACCGGTCAGTTTGACCAGGAATATCGAGACAAGAAAAAACCCCACACCCAGCCATGACCAGAGATAGCCAACTTCGACGGGGCCCAGATCCAAGAGAGTTTTGGCAAAGACCGGGAACAAGGTTGTGAACGCGCCGGCGGAAAAGGTATAGAGCGACGCCATCAGCATGATAACTACGATGCTGCCCTGCCCGAACGTATGCCGCAGTCCCTCGGTCAATTCATCCAATACGCGCCTTGCGGGACGATCGGCACTCCGTGTAGCTGAAACGGAGGTCAGGCGAATCGGCAGCAGGCAGGCGACGGACGCGAGATAGGTCACGGCATTCAGGCAAAGTACCTCTTGAGATCCGGAGAGCGCGATCCCCACCCCGCTTACCAGAGGCCCCATGATGATCCCGATGCTCGTCGTACTCTGCAGCAGGGCATTCGCTGCGGTGAATTGTGGACGGGACACCATGAAGGGAATGGACGAAGACAGCGTGGGCACAAACATCGCCGTGGCAACCCCGTAGAGGAACACCAGAACATACAAGGACTCGACAGTAAATTGCCCTGCTGGGATTAGGCATGGAACGACCCCGATTAAGAGCGCACGTATAAGGTCGGTCACGATGAGAATCGATTTTTTAGAGAAACGATCGACCAATACGCCGATGAAGGGACCGAAGAGAATAGGTGGAACCGTTTGCAAGACGCCGACGATGGTCGTCTTCAGGGGAGATCCTGTAATGGAGTAGACGAACCAAAGCAGAGCCAGCTTGCTCACCCCATCGGCCACCTGCGATAGGAGCTGACTCCACCATACAAAACCAAAATCCCGGGTTAGAAGAAAGCTGTGACCGGGGGATGTTCGGTTTCCCCCAGGACTGGAGGTCAGTACGTCTGAATGGGTTTCAAACGATAAACATTCTTGGGGTGGGGACATGCGGCTTAGGTGGCAATCGTCACCGGTTTCACCAGAGCGATACGGCTGAATTGGCTCGCAACAACAGCGGTCAACAACAATACCAATCCTAGGCCAATCAAACTCGCTCCCGGCCCGATGGCATCCGCTGCCCATCCAAATCCCGTCATACCCGCCATGGCGGCAGCCATCGATCCCGTACTGAACGTCGTCAACACGCGTCCCAGCATGTGTGAGGGAGTCATTTCCTGAAGCAGAGCCCAAACGACGGGGTAAAATAGGGCGGTCGAGCCGCCGATGATCATGATCAGGCCCGCGGCAAACAGCGTGGTTTCCAACATACTGAGGCTGCAGACAGCCAGCCCACCTACCGTCATTGCACGGGCAATGATGCGGAGCCGGTTACGCACGTCGCCTTGCCGAATCGAGGCCAGCCACGTGGATGCGAGTAACATTCCCACACCGAGAGCCGACCAAAGCCACCCGAGTTGCACTGGCCCGACCTGAAGTGACTCCTTGGCATACACCGGCAAGAGAAAAATGAAGGCGCTGGCTCCGATATTATAGAGCGCAGCAATGATCGCAAGAAGAAAGACCGTATGTTGACGGCCAAAGACAAAACTGAACCCGGCCCGCAACTCTTGCATCACCGTTTCGGCGCGAAGTGTATGCTCGCTTATATTCGTCTGCCCCGTGGTCGGCACTCGGATAGGCATTAAGCAGAGCGCGGAAAGTAGGAACGTCGCCGCATTCACATACAGCACGTTTTGCGCGCCGATCAACGCGATGCCGATGCCGCTGATGGCGGGCCCTATCAGCGTCCCGATGTTATTGGTACTTTGAACGAGGGCATTCGCCGACACCAACTCAGACGGCTTCACTAAAACCGGAACGAAGGACACCAAGGCCGGTCCAAAAATCGTCGACACGATCGAGGTGAGAAAGATCAGAACATACAGCCATTCTATAGACAGCCATCCGAGCGCATACAGTGAGGGAATTAAAAAAGTCATGAGGGTCCGTGTTAAATCGACCCAGACCATGACCTTCTTTTTTGGAAGGCGATCGAGATAGACACCGATCACCGGGCCGAATACCAGAGGCGGTATGGTCTGGAGCAGCCCGATCATCGTCATCATCAAGGCGGAGCCCGTCAATTCATAGACAAACCAGAGGAGTGCAACGCGATTCAACCCCTCTCCTATTTGCGAGGTCACTTGTCCCCACCATAACCACCCGAAATCCCACGTGTGCATAAGTCGCCAGCCGCGACTGTTCTCACTCTGGTTCGTACCGATGACCGCTTCACTCATAATCAAATGACTCCGTCTGACAAAGAAGTGCGCCGTTTTGCGAGGTATATGGCAATTCTCGGGCCAGCTTTGTCTGGTGGTCCTGTTGAAGGCCAATCAGCGAAAGTTTTGAAGTATCAGGATGATAGTCGCGAGTCGATGACGAAGGATTCTGATGGTATTGAAGCTTCCGCAGATATATTGGCAGCAGAACCTTTGCCAAAAAATAAAAGGACTCGAAATGGACGTTGATTCCGCAGAGAGTTCTTCTTCAAGACAATTTATCCTGGATCGAACATTCTGTCCCGCATGTGATGGCATGGATAGGATCTATAAATGCTAATCGTGGCGAAGGATTTCCAATGGTCGTTTGGCAAGAATTCGGAAGGTGCTGAGAAAGCCGACGGTCACGGTGAGTAGCACCGTGAAGCACAGACCGCCTACCAGGATACGTGGCTGGAATGCCCATGGCAGATCGAAGACGAAATGAAGCACTCCCCACGACAATGCGCTAGCGAGCAGGATGCCGGTAACCCCGGCGACGGTCCCCATCAGCGTATACTCCACGGCGAACGAGCCGGCGATAAGAAGACGAGTGGCGCCGAGCGCTTTCAAAACAACAGATTCATACAGCCGGCGATAACGCGTTGTCGCCAATGCCGCCGCCATTACAATACTGCCGGCGAGAATGCAGAAGACCGCGATCGCGCGAATCGCAAATGAAAGGTGTTCAAGCACGCCGGCGAACGACGTCATCACCTCGCCGATATTAATCGCGGTGACATTTGGAAACGCGTCAACGACCGCTTGCTGCAGCGGGGCTTCTTCGTCGGGCTTTACGCGGACGGTTGCCACATAGGTCAAGGGCGCCCCTTCCAGTGCCCCCGGCGAGAGAATCAAGTAAAAGTTAGTGGAGAAGTTATTCCACTCCACTTTTCGAATGTTGCTCACTCGCGCAGGAAGGACGGTGCCTTGAATATCAAACTCGATGACCGACCCGAGATCGACGCCCAGATGACGCGCTGCATCTTCCTCGACCGACACCAAGGCCGTCGTCGGATCGACGCTATGGGCCCACCACTCCCCTTTTGTGACGACGTTATCCTTGGGTAGACGATCCAGAAAGGTCAGCACATATTCTCGAGTGAAGTACCACGACTTTTCGCGCTCGCCTCGACGCTCCTCGCTCCGCTCGCGGTCCTCTTCTTCATTCAGAGATACGACTTGCCCATTCACCGAATGAAGCCGCGAGCGGATCAACGGCGTTAATTCCGGTTGGTTGCCGGGAAACCGTTGCTGAATCAAGCGCTCGAACGACTCTTGCTGATCGGGCTGTAGGTCGATGAAGAAAAAAGTCGGCGCATTGAATGGACGGCTCTCTCCGATTTGCCGCACGAGCGATCGTTCCAAAAGCGAAATCGTAAGAATGACCATGACGCCAATTCCAATGGCCACCATAATACTCGTGGCTTGATTGCCCGGCCGGATGAGATTTCCCATCGCGTGTCGAACGGCCAGCGACGCCGGCGCGAACCCCATTTTCAATATTCGAACCAGCGAGTGCGCCGTTATCGTCAACAGTCCGACCGCTGCCGCCAAGCCGCCAAGGAACATTAGCCCGATCATCATCGATTGTGCCTGCCACATGGCGAGGCCGGCCAGTCCCAGAGCGATCAGTACTCCTGTGAGCCAGCGAATCGGGTCCTTCATGTTTCGGAGCCACGCGAATCGTCCGGCAGGATGGGCATCCTCGTGGATGGAATGTATGAGCTCGTCCCTAAAAATAAGCGCTGGCCGAATGTCTCGAATTCTCAGCAATGGCCAGAGCGTAAAAAGCAGGGTGGTGGTAAGGCCCAGCGCGAGACCCTTGATGATCGGCTCGGGGGAGATCGCGCCTTGCTGCAAGGACAATTCCAGAAAATCGCCGGGCAGTAAGGACGCCAATATTGACGGCATAGCGTACTGCAGCGACATTCCCAATGCCACGCCGGCGAGGCTTCCTACCAGGCCGAGAACGAGTGTCTGAAAAAGATAGGTTTGGATGACGACACGCGAGTCGGCTCCCAGCGTTTTCAGCACGGCAATGATTTTCAATTTGTCTTTGATAAATGCATGGACGGTGCTGGCGACGCCGATGCCTCCGATAAAGAGAGCCGTCAACCCCACCAATCCCAGGTAGCGGGTGAGTTGTTCGAGAAATCGCCGAAGCTGTGGCTGGGCATCCCGAAAGGTGGACACCCGCGCGGAGTCAGTCGCCAACTGCTCACGTAAGGAGACGACCAGCGGTTCCGGTGGCATATCCGACGGCAAACGCAGAAGATAGCGTTCACGCACTCGGCTGCCCGGCTTGACGAGATCTGCGGAGCGAAGCGCATCTTGGGACACGATCACGCGCGGTCCGAGGCTAAAGGCATTCGCGACCCGGTCGGGCTCATGCTTCACGGTGCCGGTGATGGTCATTGTCGCCTGGCCGATCTTCACACGATCGCCGACCTGCAGGTCCATTTTAATTAAGAGCGAATCCTGCACGAGCGCCCCATATCGATCCGTGCATACGGCTTCCGCATCAGCCTGGGCAGTGCAGGGTCGTATGAGCTGGGACAACGGCAGATCCGGTTGGGCGGTAAATGCGCCGTAAAGTGGATAGCCCGATTCAACTGCCTTTAATTCTACGATTTGTGTGGATCCCGCCAGTGGACTGCCGGTGGAGGATGGAGTATGCCCGAAGCGTGACGCCATGGCGACCAGCTCGCTCACATGCACAACGCTGATACCCCGTTGTTCGAGCGTCTGCAATATCGCTCGTCCATTGTCGCCGATGGGACGCGTGAGGCGAACCTCCACATCCCCTCCCATCAAGGCCCGCGCCTCTTTCGCGACTGTGCGTTCGACGTTCGACGCAAACAGCCCGACCCCCACCAGCGTTCCAACACCCAGCGCAATACAGAGAAAAAAATAAAGGAAATGCCGCCACGCCGCGCGCGTTTCCCGCCAGGCCATGGTCGTCATAAAATTGAGCATGCTAGGAATCGATGGTCGGAGAATGATCCGAGACGACACGACCGTCTCGTAACGTGATCACACGTTCCGTAAAGGAGGCTAGGGCGGCATCATGCGTGACGAGAACCAGCGTGCTGCCGTAGTCTCGGTTCAGCGCCAGCAAGAGATCGATCACCTGGCGGCCGGTGGTGCTGTCAAGATTGCCGGTAGGCTCGTCGGCGAGTAAGATCGGTGGACGACAAGCGAATGCGCGGGCGACCGCAACTCGCTGCTGTTCTCCTCCCGACAGTTGCACCGGATAGTGAGATTGCCGGTCTTTCAGCCCTACGGCCGTCAGCAAGTCGACCGCACGGGTCTTGGCATGCCGCTCGCCGGTAAGCTCCAAGGGAATGGCCACATTTTCCCAGGCTGTGAGCGTAGGAATAAGATGGAACGACTGAAAAATGTAGCCGATCTTTTGCCGGCGATATCGGGCCATTTCGCTTTCGCGAAGATGGGTAATTTCCTTGCCATCCAGACGAATGGATCCGGACGTCGGCCTATCGAGTCCGGCGATCAGGCCCAGCAAAGTCGATTTGCCGCTGCCGGATGGCCCGACGATCGCCGCCATCTGGCCCTTGGCAATCTCAAGCGACACATCATCGAGAATCGTTAAGACATGCCCGCCTCCGCTCAGGCGCATGGTAAGCTGTGAGACGATAATCATTGGTGAGCGCTTCGCCTTCCGTACATCAACGTTATATTATACTGTAGCGTTCTCTGAGAGGGACCTACTCTGAAAGTATCGCGGGATTCCATCATTAAGATGTGGCGGCAACTCAGACAAGCAGGACTTGGTATTGGTATCGTTCTCCTTATCCCAGGTGTGTGGGGATGTGATCGGACCAATTCGGAATCTTCGACTTCTCAATCCCCTTCCACAGGACCGCGCGATGGGATTGGCCAGCGATTGGGTACGGATGTGACGGCTCAACCGTCTCGGACTCGCGAGGCGCCTCAAGAGGATGTACCGAAGATCGTGGCATTCGGAGATAGTTTGACTGCCGGAGCCGGAATTTCTGCAGAAGAGTCGTATCCAGCCGAACTACAGCGACGATTAGATGCGAGCGGCTACCGCTATCGGGTCGTCAATGCCGGCGTCAGCGGCGACACCACCGCCGGCGGACTTCGCCGGATTGACTGGGTGCTGAGAAGCCGACCCAAAATTGTGATTCTTGAATTGGGTGGCAACGATGGCCTGCGCGGACTCTCACTCGATCAGATGCGCGACAACCTCGATCGCATTGTTCAGCGCATACAGGCGACCGGCGCCTCGGTGATTCTTACCGGCATGAAGCTTCCGCTTAATTACGGTGAGGCCTATCGTTCGAAGTTCGAATCGGTGTACAGCGAACTCGCGCAGGCGCATCGCCTCACGCTCATGCCGTTTTTTTTGGAAGGGGTTGGCGCTCAGACTACATTAAATCAAGCTGACGGCATCCATCCGACCGGCAACGGATACCGCGTCGTCGTGAATAACCTGTGGCCCGTGCTCAAGCCGCTCTTGAGAAAGGATTCTGAGCACTCGACGCAGGGTGATAAAGCCGCCGCCTCGGCTGAAGGATGAATGCTACTGCAGACTATCGATTATGACTTCTTAAAGAACGCATCGTATACGCCGTAGATTAAGATGAGCGCGATCAGCGTGTAATACAGGCCCGTCACACCGCTGTAGTCAGGCGCCCCGCCTTTTGGCTCATTCGCCAGCACGGTTGAGATAGTGAACACGACCGACAGAATCGCGCCGATGAATCCAACAAATAATTTATACATACAATCCCCTCTCCTTCTTGAGGACCCAAAACATTCAACCAAATGAGGCGAATTGTACAGAAATCGAGGATTAAGGCGCAATAGGCGACTCCACCTCAATCGTGGGCGCGCTCCCCTAGCGCTCGCCCAGACTTCAGGATACAATCGCCCCCCTTACACTGTTGGACGGCGTCGATGCAAGAGTTGATCGGCATATGGTTTCAGTTGGTTCACGACTGGGGTTATCCCGGCATTATTTTATTAATGGCGTTGGAAAGCTCGATCTTTCCCATTCCCAGTGAAATCATCATCCCGCCCGCAGCGTACTGGGCGTTGCAAGGGCGATACAGTATGACAGGGGTGATCCTGGCGGGAACCTTCGGGAGTTATTTAGGAGCGGCAGCCACCTATTGGGGGGCTCGATGGCTGGGACGTCCGCTGCTCATTCGCTATGGTTCGTACATTCTGTGTCCGGAAGATAAACTCCTTCGTGCCGAACGCTGGTTGGCGCGCTACGAAGCCGGAGGCGTGTTTTTCGCCCGCCTGGTTCCTGTGGTGCGCCATCTGATCGGAATTCCGGCGGGGCTCGTGCGAATGCCCTTCCACGTCTATAGCATCATGACCATCATTGGAGCAGCGATCTGGTGCATAGTGCTGGCCTGGTTCGGTGGGACGATTTTAGGCAATGACCCTAATCTCGTGCATGAGCCGGGTCGACTCGTGCGGGTTATGCAAGAGCGCTCATATCTCATCGGCGGATTCGCGGTGCTCTTCTGCGCGCTCTATGTCGTGGTCATGCGAGTGACGGCGAAAACTGGAACGGGCCCGTTCCGGAATTAGGATTTTTGAGAGAGGGCTTGAAGAGTCGTAGAGGTATCTTTGAGAGAGCTCGAAAGTCCATCAAGCTGCGACATGTTATTCACGAATTCTCCAGCGATGCGCTTCACTTGATTTTGCGCCGTCTCCAAACTTTTGACCAGGTCAGCCAACTTTGAGGCCGTAGAAGCGTGCTTGGCGAGTTCCTGCCGCAGCGCATCGCATGTGGCTTGTGCGGCCTTGCTCTCGTCCATCGAAGCCTGGAGTTGCTGAGTGAGTCGTCCGAGGTGGCCTTCACGACTGTGAAGATCGTCTTCGAGAGCGGCGTGTTTCTCTTCACTTTGCCGGCGTCGATCTTCCAGCGTCTGAACAGCCTTGATCCAACTGCCGACTTCCCCTCCACCGAGCGCCGGTGCATCGGGCAAGGTGCGGCCGTGTTCAAGCGCACGCACACTGCCTTGAAGCCATTCGATAAAGATCGTGACTTCGCTCAGTTTGATATCCAGAGCCGAGGAGGCCAAGGCCGGTGCCGGAGCGCTGGGTGCCGCCGGTGTCGCATTCGCTTTCGCGGGACGAGGCGCGGCCTTGCCTTGTGCCCATCGATGATATTCCAGTAAGACCGCCACCGAATGGCGGCAGAGCGGCTGTTCATTCAAGGGGCAGCTGCATTTCGTGCTAAGCGAACCGTCTTTCAGCTGAATCGATAATTGATAGACGCCTGAATTGCCGATCACCACGGACGTGATCTGGCGATCATCCGCTTCGGTAATCCGAACGCGGTTTTCGGTGCGATATTGGTTGGCAACATGGAAGGCCGCCCCGTCGACGATGGATTTAATCATGGTGGGGTCCAGTAGGCCCAACCGCTGGGCGGAACACGTAATTTTACCCCGCATGTTCGAACTGGCTCCAATAATCGCGGGAAGCGTCGGTCACTGCGTACATGTGTACCCGCCGTTGGTGTTCGTGTCAAGTAGACTGGGGGGCAAGGCTCGTCAGCTTTCAGGGAAGTCGGCGGGCCTTCCACAGGTACCAAGACGCGATGCTTTCAAAAGGATGCCAAGGGGCGGCAATCCTCTGTAGCTCGCGAGCCGTGGGCGGCGTCTGGAATCGATACCATCGCTGAACTGATTGGCGGATGCCCAAATCATCGACCGGCAGGACGTCCGGTCTGTTCAATGAAAAAATCAAAAACATTTCAACGGTCCACCGGCCGATCCCCTTGACGTTCGTTAGAGTGGCTATGATTTCCTCGTTGGATTGTGTGGAGAAGCCTCGAGGCCGTATTCGTCCGTCGAGAAATCCTTGAGCGAGATCGTGTATGTACCGAGCCTTGGACTCCGACAGTCCCGCTGCCCGGAGTGCCGGTATAGATGTTGCTGCAACGGCTTCGGGTTTCAGGCGGCGGTTGGGATATAACCGCGTGAGCCGATCAAAAATTGTGGTGGCCGCCGCAATCGATAATTGCTGCGAGATGATGGCATGGCATAAGAGGGCGAAGGCGCCTCGGCGTGGAACCAACTCGCATGGTCCTATCCGCTCGATGAGCCGATGCATGATTGGATCAGCCGCCATAAGATAACGGCAGGCGGCGGTATGACGATTGATGCGGAGTTGACTCGCTTTCAGTGGGAGCAAAGGCTTTTTTGGCCTGTCGGCAAGAGCCATCGTCTATCGACATCGTTTCGGCGGGCCGTCGGCGCCGACTGGTGTCAGCCAAAGGTAGTCCGCGATGTGATCGCTGAGGAGGGCTTCGATTTCTTCAGGCTGGTTCGGCACGAAGGACGTCAGATACACTGATTTTTGCTTCACGTTCCCGGCTTGATTGCGGAGGACGCGGTTGGGAATCGGCAGTTGATATTGAATGTGGCCGCCTCCGGTGTAGCTGATAATAGGGCCGGATGTCGTAGCCGAATTCGTGGATGCGCTGCGAAGAGCATCTGCAATGGTTTTCGCCATGCCTTCGTCCCGAAACATGGATGCTTCATACATTCGTTCATATGCGCTTGCGGGGAGGCCACCGTGACAGAGTTGAAGCTGTCTGAGTATGACCTCCCGGTACTGTTCGTCTTCGACGATCTGTTGATCCTTCATGCCCCAGGCCGCCATATCGGGATCATTCATCGCACTGTGCAACCCTTGCGTGGCAACCTTTCGAACCAACGGACGAGGGGGATTTAGAGCCAGAAGCGGCAGATGATGCCTGGACACAAAACTCACGAGAGGCTCGTAATCTTCATAAGCGCCCCCCCAATTTTGCTGCCAGTGGGAGGCATCCAGAAATTGTGCGCGCGACATGCTTGCATCGGTCATACTTTGGTTCAACGCGGCCTGTCCGTCCCATCCGAACATTTCCATGGCCAGCAGCGGATGTCGATGATTTTCGATCAAGGCGTTTAATATCTTGAGCGCGGCCTCGATATGCCAGTGGTTGCGATGTTCTTCACCGAGATAGATCACCTCTTGCCGCGCTAAGAGTTGGAACCAATCTCCAAATGGTATCGGTCTCCTACTGCTCACATCGACAACTTGCCACACTTGAAAGGAGGAGGGATTTTCCGCAGCGAGAGCTATCGGACCAGGACAAGAGAGGAGGACGCTCAGGAACCATGCCGTTAGGAGCGAGGTGGATGCGCGGACAAGCATGGAGATTATCGTAGCATAGGAGGCGCGGCCGTCGGCAACGTTCTCTTGACTGAGTTCATCCTCACAGTTATTCTGCGACCGTTCAGACATGACGACCCGCCCATGATGTTCGATACCAAGCAATTGGTTCAATTCAAATCCGCATTGCATCAGGCCAAAGAATCCCGTCGCGACGCGTGGGAAGCGTCGTCGAAACTCGTAGGGGGATCGGCTATCGGCACGACACTCCCTCGATTGGTCAAGGCCATCGATGAGTCGGATCAGCCTGATGCCCTAAAGGACGCGTTGCGAAAAAGTTTGTCGGGAAGCTCCATGACCTCGCTCCGACAAATCCAAGGCGAGCCATTAAAACAGTTGACCGGTCTGCCCACGACAAAAGCCGTCCGTGCACTCTGTGTTTTGTTCCTGACGGAGTCGACGAGAAGTTCCACACCGTGTTCACGATGGAGTCCGCTGGAGGTTGAGAACTTTCTCCGCGCCCATTGCAATCCCTATGATCTCTTGCTGGATATCGATATCGCGTCCTTATTAGATATAGGTGCGGGCGATCTCTCCTTCGCAGCTGAATTAGCCGATCAGTATGTGCCTCTTCTCCGCGCACGCCACCGCCAATTGGTGTTGCACGGAATCGACCGGCTTCGACCTGGGTCGCAACTTGGAGGTCGCTTACACGCCGACTCGGACATCTTGAAAAGACTAAACGGCACCGATGCGCTCACCGCCGAGTTTTGGGGCAATCAAGACATGTTTGCCTTGGACCGACGTAAAGATGTTTGGCCGTGCTATACGATCGTGACGTGTCATGGTCCCGCGACTCCGACGTTCGCGTATGAGCCCACGCGAATTTCTGCGCCGCTCATTCACGCCGACTTGATGAAGACGAAAGGGGCCTTTCGGCGGGTACGCATGGAGGGGGAAGACGCATTGGAGGTACAACACGAAGGCCGGTCATTACTTTTTCCTCCTTGGAAATTCGACGTCATAGGCCCGCTCGCCTTGCTCAATCTCGTGGCTCGACTCGGGAGATGTTGCCTCCTGACGTCAGTGGATACGCAAGTCTTTTGGGAAATTCTTTCGCAATTGTTCGAGGATCCGAGTGTACGCCCGTCGGATGTCATTTTTACTTCCTCGACGTTGCCTGAAGTGTTCGGCCCGCGGTACTTCGAGTTGAATGCCTTGCCAATCGGCGCATCAATGGCGCTGTCCGACCTCGGCCCCTTACGGTCCTCGCTGGCTCGTTTGCCGAGCGAGCAGGACAAAAAGGAACCTTACCGTTTTCGATACGTCGCCGTGCGACGTGGAGCTGTCTTCGAAGGCATTCCTGCCGGGCAGACGGCACGTCTATTCAAGGATATGGCGGAAGAAGCGCCCCCTTGGAGCCTCACGCTCGTACCTGAACTGGCGCGCCCCTGAAATTGACGCTCGGGACCTCGTTTGCTAGACTTTTTGACACCTCCTTACGTCACCAACGACCATCGTGAATACAAATCATAAGATAGGGCTGCTCAAGGCCAATATTGAACGTGTGGTCAAAGGCAAGTCGCAAGTCGTGGAATGGACCGTCGTCTGCTTGCTTGCTCGCGGCCATCTCCTTATCGAGGATGTTCCGGGGGTCGGTAAGACAACCTTGGCTCATGCCTTAGCCCGCTCCATCGATTGTTCGTTTAAGCGCATTCAATTTACGAGCGATCTTTTACCCTCCGACATCCTTGGCGTGTCCGTGTTCAATCGCCAAAAGCAAGCCTTCGAGTTTTTACAGGGACCTATTTTCGCCAACATCGTCTTGGCGGACGAGATCAACCGCACGACTCCGAAAACGCAAAGCAGTCTCTTGGAAGCGATGAACGAAGCGCAGGTGTCGATGGATAATGAGACGCGACCGCTACCGCAGCCGTTCATGGTCATCGCCACTCAGAATCCTGCAGAACATCACGGCACTTTTCCTTTGCCGGAGTCCCAACTCGATCGCTTTCTGATGAAAGTCCACATCGGTTATCCCGATCGAGCGGCCGAAAAGGAAGTGCTCGATCGACCCAATATGCTTCACCCTGCTGAGGAGCTGGAGCCGGTCTTGACGGCGCACGACGTACTCGAATTGCAGCAGGACGTCGACAAAGTCCACCTCGACGACAGTTTGTTGGATTATCTCTTATCGATCGTCGAACGCACCCGGCACAGCGAGTTTCTGGCCCTCGGGGTCAGTACACGGGGCGCTGCGGCGCTCTCACGAGCCGCGAAAGCCTTAGCTTTTTCCCGAGAACGTCATTACTGTATTCCCGACGATATTAAGGAACTCGTCTCCATCGTGCTTCCCCACCGTGTCACGCTCAAGTCTGGTCAAGGGCTACGCGGGCCTCAACTCGGACAGGCCGAACAAGTAATACGCGATATCGTCGAATCCGTGCCGGTTCCTCTTTGACGCGGCTACTGACCGTTCATCACTCGCGGCCTTTCTTTCGCTTCCATATCGCTAAGGTGACGCACGCCTGATGACTATACGAATAGTCTTTCGTCGGCTCTTTCGATACCGATCGATCCGTCTCACGCCAGATGGCGTACGATTTGTTTTACTCGCCGTGGGCATCGGGGTCGCTTCAATTAATACAGGCAACAATCTGTTGTATCTCTTGTTTGCGATGATGCTCAGCCTGATCGTGATTTCGGGCATTCTCTCAGAGCGATGTTTTAAGCAGCTTCAGATCACGCGCCACCTTCCTCCTGCCATATTCGCCAATCAGGCGGCGACCGCGGCGTTTATCATCGCGAATCGCAGTCCCCGCTTTCCCATATTTTCTGTGCGAGCCATGGATGTAGTTGGGGACGAGGTCGTGGAACGAGGCGTGCATTTGCTCCAGGTGTCTCCCGCCTCAACGACCATTCAATCCTATCCTCTTCTAGTCCCACGGCGGGGTCTGTATAGATTAGACGGCATCAAGTTACTGACTCGCTTTCCCTTCGGATTGTTTGTTAAGTCCGCGACGATTCCGGTTGTGGCCCAAATATTGGTGTACCCCGAAGTGAGAGCGCTCGCCCCGATGCTGTGTGATGATTTGGCGATTTTGGGACACGAGCAGGCGCTGGCTCAACGTGGACAAGGAACCGCCTTGCATAATCTTCGCTTGTACCAACCGGGCGATGACTCGCGGTCTATTCATTGGAGGACTACCGCAAGGAAATCTTTGTTGATCGTTCGGGAAACAGAAGCAGAAGACCTTCGTCGCGTTGCGATTGTTCTTCAAACTTTTCACCCTGAGTCATCGAGAATGTTGGACGCGCCGGAGAATTTTGAAAAGGCGGTCATTCTGGCCGCTTCGTTGGCGGTCTTCTTTACAGAGCGTGGCTATGAAATTCGACTGGTGGCGGGAGAGCAAGAAATCACTTATGAGGCGGGTGAATCCCATCTCTTGCGGATGCTTGCTCTTTTAGCCATGTGCAGGCCTTGCGCGGATACGATTGATTGTCACTCACCTAAGAGCGTGAATGGGAACGAATGGACCATCCATGTGTCGGCATGGGCCGATTCTGAACCTGTCGAGACGAGCTCCGACTGCCGCGTCTTGCTGGCCACGGATTATGTGTAGGCGATGACGCTCCAACGAGCCTTACGAGTCAATACAAGAGTCTTAACGGGCATTGCCTTCTCCACGTTGGCTGGTACGGGAAAACTTTCTCTGCCTCTAGTAGTCATGGGATTCATATCGTTGATCATGAGTGCCGGACAGGAATGGAAGTGGGGTGCGGGTCGGCCCAAGTTTCGCCTCTCTCAGGCAGGATGGAACGGACTGTTGATTGTCGCCTGCCTCGCTGTGGTGGGAGATTTTCTCTGGGGGACGCGAAACATTTTGCAGTCGAGTCTGTATGTCCTCGTGTTTCTGATGGCCAACAAACTCCTGACGCTGACTCGGCTGAAGGATATCCCGCAACTCTTCGTGATCGGCTTTATGGAGTTTTTAGCTGCGGCCGTGCTGACCGTTGACCTCTGGTACGCGCTCGCGTTCGTAGTCTATTTATTGACGGCAATCTGGGCATTGCTCTTGTACCACGTGAGCTGTGAGACCGTTCAGAAAAGCGGCAACGTTGATGAAACGTGTCTGTCCGTCACCCCAGTTCCATTTACTACCCGATTTTTTTGGACGACCAATGCCATTGCAATTGCTGCGCTCGCCGTCACCAGCAGTATTTTTTTAGTCATGCCGCGCACCGGATTTGGGTTTTTTCAAAAATCACAAGGCACTCCCATCAGAACATCGGGATTTTCCGAGAAAGTTGACCTTGGCGTGATCGGTGCGGTGAAGCAGGACCCCACACTGGTGATGCGCGTTCAGTTTCCGGATATCGAGGGCGAACCGTCGGAACGCGTGTATATGCGCGGGGCGACGTTCGATCACTATACGGGCCAATCCTGGATCAATTCATTTTCCCGCCGCCGAGTGGTGGCCAAAACCGAGGAAGGAGTCTTTGAGGTCGCGAAAAAGTCTGCTCATCGGCGGGGTCCGCGCGTGATCCAGGAAATCTTGGTCGAGGCATTGGATATCTCGGTCTTATTTGGGCTGCCGGTTGCCGCCGAAATCAGAGGCCCGTTTACATCTGTCGAGACTGATGCGATGGGAGGGCTCTGGTTGACGCAACCATTGCCTGGTCGACTTCAGTATAGTGTGACATCTATTCCGCATTATCTCTCGATAGAGGATCGAGAGGGCGATTTATCTCAGTATCCTGCCGAAGGCACGAGCCGCTTCCTTCAATTGCCTCCAATGGGACCTCAGGTGAGGGAATTGGCTCAGGCTATGACTATGGCGACCACTACGCCCCATGGCATGGCGATCGCTATCAGGGACTCGCTTCTCAGGAATTATCAATATACGCTGGATGTCGGCGCTCACCGTAGCGATAGCCCTTTGGATGATTTTCTCTTTACCCGAAAGACCGGGTACTGCGAGCACTATGCGACGGCCATGGTCATTCTGCTTCGTACACTGGGTGTTCCCGCAAGATTAGTGACAGGCTATTTCGCGAGCGAATGGAATAACTTCGGCCATTACTATGCCATTCGACAACAAGATGCGCATGCGTGGGTGGAGGTCTGGTTTCCGCGTTCCGGCTGGATCACTTTTGATCCGACCCCGGGGACCGCGAAAGAGAGTTCCAATCCATTTTTGAAGCAGATGGGGAGCTTCATAGATTCCTTCCGGCTGAAATGGGATCGATTTGTTATTCACTATAATTTTTCAGATCAAATGACTTTGGCAAAGGGCCTTAAACAACATAGCGACAGTGTGCGGGAATGGGTGTCCCGTGGACTATATTCTCTTGAGCTGCGGGATTGGACTTTTCACGAGGGCGGGAGCACATCCGTTCCAGTAACGATCTGGCTATACCTGATGGGCATCTTTGTCTGCGGACTCGTTGGAATTTACGCACTATGGCTCCGAGCGCGACGTGCTCGATTCACGCCCGTGAAACGACATGTTCACGGCATCCGTATGTATGAGCGCATGCTCAAGCTTTTGACCACCCAAGGATTTGAAAAGTCTCCGAATGCAACGCCCTACGAGTTCAGTCAACGAATTATGCGAGAGTGTCCTCCAGCCGGTCCCATGGTTCAGGCTTTGACCGAACTTTACTATCATACGCGATTCGGGCAAGAACCATTCTCGCCCTGTGATTTGCAAAAAGTGGAACAATTGCTCACTCACCTAGCAACCGTGTGGAAGCCCGGATCCCAGCGTGCCTGAAGTCTCAAGCCTTCCTGAGTGCCCAGAATAAGATGAATAAAAGAGGGTGTTATCTAATAGGGGTGTAACTGGGAGACGAAGTGGTCTTTAGGACCGCGGCCTCGCTTCTCACTATTCTCCGGTTGAGTGAGCCGAGCGAGGCCGACCTTTCAACCGTAACCTGAGAGGTAATCCATCCGGGGGGGATACCCCTTGCGTGACCTCCCGCCCTCACCCAGCGGCTCCGGCGGGCCTACTGGCTGTTTAAGATTATCCAAAGGACTAGGGAGTGTAGGCGTGTTGCACGGCAGGCAACCGCGTTTCTACCGGCGGTTTAAATAACCACTGGTCCGGAAGCAGGACCTGTCGGGAAAAGCGTTCGACACTGGTTTAAGAAACCAGGCCTCGGTCTGAGACCCCTCAGAATCTTCTACGGTTCCGAGGGGGTTTTTGTTGCCAATAAGTTCTAATCGGGTGAGAGAGAGAGCGCGTCAGAAAGCGCGGCGATCATTTCGCCCGGAGTCGTCCGGTCCGACTGGATCAGCACCGGATAGTGGTCCCTGGTCAACGCGTAGAACCCCGCTTGACGCTCTTCTGGAACTCCTAAAAGGGCACCGAGTGACGCTAGATATTCCCCCTGGCCCCGCGCCATGTCCTGCTTCAAATTGTCAAAATTCATACTGGCGAAGGCATGGACCTTTTGCTCAATGGTTCCGCCCGGCATAAACCTGGTCTTACCCGATGTGCTCTCAGTGGTGTTTTGCGTGGTACCGCTGACGCTCTCGGTTGTCCCGCATGCCGTCATAGTCAGTCCTAACAGGATCATGGGGAGCGCGCGAAAGGTTATTGCGATGCTCATAGAAACCCTCCAGGTTAATTCCGTCCTTACTCGTCATGCACCGTGAAGTCGGTACCATGAAGATACTCGGTACTATGATAGTGGGAATAAGACGAAGGCTCTTTTTGTTATCGGCGGGGAACTTGCTGCATTATCATTAAGAGGGTGTAAATATTCGCGTGTAGTGGGAGTTTCGTGTAAGAAACTGACTCTGATATTGATATACGAGGGCGGTACCCTTGCGCGACCTCCCCGCCTCACCCAGCCGCTTCTTTTCTTATGGAACAGAGGGAGGCGACTAAGCCTGAACCGGCTGACCGCATTTTTCCCCATGACCACCGCTATCTTCGACGAGCGTTTACGAAAGCTGTTTCAGACGCAATCTGACCCCATTCCGTTTCCATGATCTCCGCCATACCTTTGCGTCCCGACTTGCTATGCGTGGAGCAAACGACCGAACACTTATGGCCCTTGGGGGGTGGAAGTCACCCCGCATGCTTGATCGATATGCGCACTTAAGCCCGACACACCTTTGGCAGGCAGTCCAAGGCTTAGCGCAACCTTCCAATGGAAGACCATCGGAGCAACAAAGCTCGGAATTGAAAACTGCTGACAGGGAAAGGGCTACGAGGTAAAAGAACCTTCGGGGAGACCGTCAACCACCGATTCTTTGGCGAGGTATGCTGGACCGAGAATCAGCACAAGAAAGTGTGCATGCTCGTAAAATTGAAAGCCCCACATTGAACTATCAGCATCATCGATTGTTCTACTATGGCGGTGTCGGAACTCCGTGTCACCGATGCTCGCCGAGCTGCACCTAGCAAGCTCTTCCGTAAGCCAGTCCCCATTCCCGGCGCGACCGTCCGTTGCCATAACTCTGTCGCCGATGAATTGAAGTAAGCCGCTTCTATGCAAACCGCCGCGCGGAAATATTCGTCGTCCAGCTTAAATGCGTCATTGCATGCGTGGCACGCAGGCACTGTAATTAGTTTAGGACGTGGACGTTGAAACAGGCACTTAGGCGGGACATGGTCCCGTGTCAGCTTTAGTTCAGTTTGACCACAATAGACACACGTGGGTTTCGTACCCGGGTGAAATGCTGCAGGCAATGGAGACGCGCTGTTATCCAAGATTCGACCAGCCAGTCGGGATCCGAACCGGGAGTAAAATCGGTAGCGAGTATTTGAGGAGAGATCTAAGTACTGGAGCGGGAAACGGGATTTGAACCCGCGACCCTCGCCTTGGCAAGGCGATGCTCTACCACTGAGCTATTCCCGCCCACCAGTAAAGAGTGCGAATTGTACTGAGAGGTGTCTGCCAAGTCAAGAAACAATCTATGCGTTCTATGCGTTTTGGAAATTCTTTGTAACTCACTCGACCCAGTCAATCACTCATGCACCCCCTTCTCGATGCGGAGCATTTTTTGTAACTAGTTCATTGCATCGTTACTTTTTGGTAGCGCGACACAAATCTCGCAACTCGTTGGTTCTATGGCATATAATAAAAGTTACGAGAATTTAAACAGTAAGGTGATACGGAAAATTAACGCCATGAGTATGTTAGTGGTGCCTCAAGGGCATCCATGAAATTAAATTCACTAAACATTTCAAGTGCATACAAATGTATCAAATCCAAACAATCCCAGGATTAATTATTGCTATTCATTCCCATGCTTCAGCCAAAGTCTAGAGAGTCTAGCTAGAGAGTCTAGGTGGTGAAGCAAATTACAGTGTAAGGGGGTGATAGTGGCTTCTGGTTTATATTTGCAGTCATTCGATAGGCTGGAACAGCCAGCACTCAACTGAGGAGGTGTTCGGATGTTTTTGTCACGGCGACAATTTTTAAAAGTCTCGGCTGGGACGGTGGCAGCAGCCGCCATTGCGGATAAGGCACTGGCGCTGACCGCGTTACAGCCGGTCATCGAGGTGGGCAACCCCCTCGGCGAGTACCCGGATCGGTCATGGGAGCGCGTCTACCATGATCAATATCGGTACGACTCCTCATTTACCTGGTGCTGCTCTCCGAACGACACGCATGGGTGTCGCATTCGCGCCTTTGTGCGGAACGGCGTCGTCATGCGGGTGGAGCAGAATTACGATCACCAGACGTATGAAGATCTCTATGGGAATCGAGGGACGTTCGCGCACAATCCCCGGATGTGCTTAAAGGGCTATACCTTCCATCGCCGGGTGTACGGACCCTATCGCTTAAAGGGGCCCTTGATGCGGCGCGGGTGGAAAGAGTGGATGGATGCCGGCTCGCCGGAGCTGACGCCCGAAATGAAAACCAAGTACAAGTTTAATGCGCGTTATCTGGACGACATGATGCGCGTCTCCTGGGATACCGCCTTTACCTATGTCGCCAAAGCGGCGATTTTGATCGCCACGAAATACAGTGGTGAAGCTGGCGCTCGGCGGCTTCGTGAGCAGGGGTATCCACCTGAGATGATTGAAATGATGAAGGGCGCGGGGGTGCGCTGCTTCAAGCATCGTGCCGGCATGCCGGTCCTTGGGATCGTCGGCAAGATGATGAATACGCGGTTCAACGGCGGCGTCTTGCCGCTGTTAGATACGTGGATTCGAAAGGTCTCGCCTGATCAAGCGCAGGGTGGACGCTATTGGACCAATTACACCTGGCACGGCGACCAGGATCCCTCCCAGCCGTGGTGGAACGGCACGCAGAATTGCGATGTCGACCTGTCGGACATGCGTTTCAGCAAGCTGAACACAAGCTGGGGCAAAAACTTCGTTGAAAATAAGATGCCGGAAGCGCACTGGAAGTTAGAGTGCATTGAGCGGGGCGCGCGCATCGTCGTGATTACGCCGGAGTACAATCCTACGGCGTCCCGAGCCGACTATTGGATTCCCGTTCGGCCGGAAACCGATGGCGCATTGTTTCTTGGAACGGTGAAGATCATCATCGACGAGAACATGCAAGACATCGACTATATCAAGGGCTATACGGATATGCCTATCCTGGTTCGGACGGATACCTTGCAGTATCTCGATCCGCGGGACGTGACCAAGGACTATGCCTTTCCGGACTTCTCCAAATCCTACTCCGGGATGGTGCAGTCGTTGAAGCCGGAGCAAATCCAGCGCTTGGGCGGCATGATGGTCTGGGACCTCAATAAGAACCAGGCCGTTCCGTTGCACCGCGAGCAAGTCGGGTGGCATTACCAGCAGAGTGGGATTGATGCCGCTTTGACGGGAACGTATCGCGTGAAGTTGCTCAATGGTCGCGAAGTCGATGTGATCCCCGTGTATCAAATGTATTTGGTGCACTTGCAGGATTATGACTTGGATACCGTGCATCAGATCAATCGCGCACCTAAAGACCTCATTGTGCGGTGGGCGCGTGATTTTGGGTCGATCAAGCCGGCCGCGATTCATAACGGCGAAGGCGTCTGCCACTATTTCCATATGACTCAGATGGGCCGTGGCGCGGCGCTGATCTGCACCATGACGGGGAACATCGGGAAATTTGGGACGGGCTGCCATACCTGGTCCGGGAACTACAAAGCCGGCGGATGGACCGCGACCCCCTGGTCCGGGGCAGGCTTGGCCGTGCACACCGGGGAAGATCCGTTCAATCTGACGCTGGACGCCAAGGCGCACGGCAAGGAAATCAAGACCAAGTCCTACTACTACGGGGAGGACGTGGGCTTCTGGAACCACGGCGATACGGCCTTGATCGTGAATACGCCGAAATACGGTCGCAAGGTGTTCACGGGCAAGACCCACATGCCGACACCCAGCAAATTCCGCTGGGTGACCAACGTGAACGTGCTCAACAATTCCAAGCACCACTACGACATGGTCAAGAACGTCGATCCCAATATCGAGTGTATTATCACGCAGGATATTGAGATGACGTCGGATGTCAACCATGCGGACGTGGCGTTTGCGTGCAACAGCTGGATGGAGTTTACCTATCCGGAAATGACCATGACGGTCTCCAATCCGTGGGTGCAAATCTGGAAGGGCGGCATTCGGCCGTTGTACGACACTCGCAATGACGCCGACACCTTTGCCGGTGCCGCAGCGAAGTTGACGGAAATCACCGGAGACGCGCGGATGAAGGGCGTCTTCCATTTCGTGTATCAAAACCGCGTGGATGTCTATCCACAGCGGATGTTGGATGCGTCCAGCACCTATTACGGCTACAACGTCGACACGATGCTGAAGTCGGAAAAAGGCTGGATGGTCATGGTCCGCACCTACCCGCGGCACCCGCTCTGGGAAGAGACGAACGAGAGCAAGCCGCAGTGGACGCGGTCGGGCCGGATCGAAACCTACCGGATCGAACCGGAGGCCATCGAATACGGCGAGAATTTCGTGGTCCATCGCGAAGGCACCGAAGCGACCCCGTATCTGCCTAACGCGATTTTCTCCACGAATCCGTACATCCGGCCGGATGACTACGGGATTCCGATCACGGCGCAGCATCATGACGACAAGCACGTGCGGAACTTGAAGCTGCCATGGCAGGAAATCAAGCGGAACAGTAATCCGCTCTGGGAGAAGGGCTACCAGTTCTACTGTGTCACGCCCAAGACCCGGCATCGCGTGCATAGCCAATGGTCAGTGAACGACTGGGTGCAGATTTACGAGTCGAACTTTGGCGATCCGTACCGGATGGACAAACGGACGCCGGGCGTCGGCGAGCACCAGTTGCACATCAACCCGCAGGCGGCCAAAGACCGCGGCATCAACGACGGCGACTACGTCTATGTGGACGGCAATCCGGTGGACCGGCCGTATCGCGGCTGGAAGCCCAGCGATCCGTACTACAAGGTGGCACGGTTGATGATCCGAGCGAAGTACAACCCGTCCTATCCGTACCACGTGACGATGGCGAAACACGCGCCCTACGTGGCGACGGCCAAGTCGGTCAAGGGCCACGAGACCCGGCCGGATGGCCGTGCGATTGCGGTGGATACCGGGTATCAGTCGAACTTCCGGTATGGGGCCCAGCAGTCGTTTACGCGATCCTGGCTGATGCCCATGCACCAAACCGATTCGCTGCCGGGTAAGCACGCGGTGGCGTGGAAGTTCAAGTGGGGCTTCCAGATCGATCACCACGGGGTCAATACCACGCCGAAGGAATGCTTGATCCGCATCACAAAGGCGGAAGACGGCGGCATCGGCGCACGGGGCCCATGGGAGCCGGTACGAACGGGCTTTACCCCCGGCCAGGAGAACGAATTCATGATCAAGTGGCTCCGGGGTGAGCATATTAAGATCAAAGTGTAAGGACGTTAGATCTGTTGAGGTCGTGTCGGTCCGTCGCGACCGACGGATCGACACGGGTTCACAGACATAACGGACAAAAGCAGATCTAACGGTCAAAACGGAGGATTACGATGCCTGAAGTCTATAACTGGCAACTGGGGCGCAAGATGCTCTATCCCTATGAGGAGCGGCATCCCAAGTGGCAGTTCGCCTTCGTGTTTAACATCAATCGGTGTCTGGCCTGCCAGACCTGCTCGATGGCGGACAAGTCCACGTGGCTGTTCTCAAAGGGCCAAGAGTACATGTGGTGGAATAACGTGGAGACCAAGCCGTACGGCGGCTATCCACAGTTCTACGACGTGAAGATCACGCAGTTGATCGAGCAAGTAAACCCGGGCGGACAGGTGTGGAACGTGCGGGTGGGCCGCAAGCACCATGCGCCGTACGGCGTGTTCGAAGGGATGACCATTTTCGATGCCGGCGCCAAGATCGGGCAGGCCGCGATCGGGTACATTCCGACGGACCAAGAGTGGCGGTTCGTGAATATCTACGAGGACACGGCTACGTCGATGCGGGCAATTGTGGAAGGCATCGATAAGACCGGGTTCACGCGGGACGAGCCATGGAAGCTCCAAGGCAGCAGCCTGCCGGAGCATGAGACGTTCTTCTTCTACCTGCAGCGGATCTGTAACCACTGCACCTACCCCGGATGTCTGGCGGCCTGTCCCCGAAAGGCCATCTATAAGCGGCCGGAGGACGGGATCGTGCTGATCGACCAGAACCGATGCCGGGGCTATAAGAAGTGCGTCGAGCAGTGCCCGTTTAAGAAGCCGATGTACCGAGGGACCACGCGGGTGAGCGAGAAGTGCATTGCCTGCTATCCCCGGATCGAAGGCAAGGATCCGTTGACGGGCGGCGAGCCGATGGAAACGCGCTGCATGAGCGCCTGCGTGGGGAAGATTCGCATGCAGAGCCTGGTACGCATCGGCGAAGACGGCCTGTGGGCGGAGGATCGCTGGCATCCCCTGTACTTCACCATTCGGGTGGAACAGGTGGCCCTGCCCCTGTATCCACAGTGGGGCACCGAGCCCAACGGCTTCTATATTCCGCCCCGCCATAGCCCCCGGGGCTATGCGCGGCAGATGTTTGGGCCGGGCGTCGATAACGCCATCGAGAAGTATCTCGTACCAAGCCGGGAATTGTTGGCGGTCCTCCAGCTCTGGCGAGCCAGCCAACAGATCGTCTTTCGGTACGACGTCATTCCGGGCCCGAAAGTGTTTGAGACCCAGATCCACGGGAAGCGGTTTGAGATGTACAACGACACCGTGCTGGGCTTCAACAAGTCGGGCAAGGAAGTGGCACGCATTCAGGTCGAAGAGCCGATCTACATTCGGCCCGCCGAGCGCGTGACCTGGCTATAAACAGCCGGGCGCTTATAAAAGTAGGAGGCCTCGAAAGGGGCCTCCTATTTTTTTTCTGCCGAAAGGAGCTGACGGTTGATATGGGACTCTCACGCCGAATATCTGGTTCCTTATTTCCTTCTAACCCATAGGTCAAACGGTCTCGTTTGCTTGACGCCTGCGGAAGCCTTCGGTAGAGTGGAGGGAATGCTCATTGATGCTCATCCAGACAGACTCTAATGTCCATTCTGCCTTCTACATCGGTTCCTTTTGCAGCGCAAGCCATTCCATTTTATGCATATCTCGAAAGCGGAAAGCTGCCCGAAAATTTAATTGTGAGCGAGTATATAGGCGAACAGTTTGTGGAGCGATTGGTCCACTACATTTTAAGTGTTCCCGCTGGAAGCTATGCGATGGCCAAACTCGGACAACTGCTCGAACAACTCGAACCGCGTCTTCAAGTT
>Ga0207691_10000049_pt1 | contig 94813 bp, 82 predicted proteins | sample KBSM13metaG_FD_184327 | JGI IMG/M metagenome (GOLD analysis project Ga0207691, IMG submission 184327) | Miscanthus rhizosphere microbial communities from Kellogg Biological Station, Michigan, USA - KBS M1-3 metaG (SPAdes) (version 2) | ecosystem: Host-associated > Plants > Roots > Rhizosphere >...
TCCTTGACCGTCTCGACACCGCGCTCGAGGCCGCCGCCGGCCGGCTTCGGCTCTCGCTTGATCTTGTGCTCGAGGTTCTCGCGATACGCCGGCAACGATTCGACCAGGCCGAGGAACTGATGCGCGACCGCATACGTCACCGCACCGAGGATCGTGAAGGCGACCAGGGTCGTCAGCACGACGCTGGTCGCCCGGTTCGCGCCGGTTTTCTGGATCCGGTCGACCAGGGGCGCGAGCAGGAACGTGAGCAGCAGCGCCAGCGCAATCGGAATCAGCACGTCGGCGGCGAAGTGCACCGCAGCGATCACGCCGGCGATCACGAGGAACGTCGTCGCACTGTGGCGTGCAGTAGGCCGGGCCAGGATCATGTCGTCGGGTCGATGCTGCAGGAGGACCGTCGTGCGGCAAGCAGCGACGCGTGATGGACGACGTCGATCAGAACACGGCGGTTTCGCGCGGGCTGTCAGTCGGGACGCCGAACCTGCGAAGGAGGACCGTCTCGTCCGAGCCGGCTCGGGCTCAAGCCGTCGTTTCGAAGAACTCGACGCGTTGCGGCACGACCTGGGCCCACATATCGGACGACTGGCGCGCCAGCGCAAGCGCGATCTGCGTCTTCGGGGCCAGCACCGGAACGACATCGGCGAGGCCGTGCAGTGCCAGCAGGCGCGCGGCGCGCGACACCTTGTGGACCGCGACGATCAGCTGCTTGCGGTGCAGCATCAGCGGCATGGCCTGGTATTCGAGCGCGAGCCGGCGCGGCAGCTTCGCGATCGCATCGGCCTCGATCGGAAAGCGTGTCAGGTCGACGAGCGGGTAGCCCATCTTGTGCGCGATCGCGGTCTTCAGGTCCGCGCTCGTAATCAGCCCGTTTGCAACCAGCATGTCACCGAGCGCAACGTTCTCCGGCTGGCGGGACAACGCGCGGGCCAGCTGGTCGTTGGTGAGCAGGCCGAGCTCGCGCAGCGCATGGCCGAGCGGTTGCACCGGCATCCGCTTCTGGCGCTCGAGGGCATCGAGCAAGCCGGCGCGAGTCGAGATCCAGCGGCTGGCCGCGATTTCTTCGGCAGACTGGCCGAACTGGCACGACGTGTAGGCCGAACGCGGCACGAACAGGCGCTGCAGCGCGGCTTCCTCGTCGACCGGCCTGAACAGGTAGAGGCCATGCGGCGTCTCGATGTAGCCGGCGGTGCGACCCGTCAGCTCGCGGCCGTCGCTCTGACGAAGGCGGTACTCGCGTTCCTGGGCTGCGGCCGGCATGCGTTCGACCGGTGCGCCCGGCATCGGCGACACCGGCCGCAACGGCACCGTCATCAGGAGGCGGCGGAAGCGGGTGAACGGCAGCACCGATGTCGGCGATTGGGCATTCGTTCGAAAGCGCAGGCTCAGGGCGGCCGGGTCGAAGCCGACTATCTCGCCCTCGACCGCCTTGCCCGCTTCGATCTCGATCCGGCACGCCTGCACGATGTCGTTGCTCGGTGCGCGCATGTGTCGCCATGCGAACGGTGGAGCCGGCCACTCGCTTTGTTCCGGCAGTTCGTCGAGCGTCGGGAACGGGATGAATGGTTTAGCCACTGCTCTACGGCACTCTGTGCGTCGCCTCGTCTTTCGGTAACGCGAAGATACAAACGAAGAGCCGACTTCCAGAGGAACGAACGCACGGATTTTTGAAAGATCGACCAATCGGTCGGCTCGACCCCCTGACCACGGGGGATCGGGGCCTCAGTGTCTGCGGCGGTGTCGCTAGGGTCGGCGCGCGGTAGGCGCTTGCGAGCTCGGTCAGACCCCAAGCAGGTCGGGTGTCGGGATCAGCGTGCATTCGGTCATCTCGCGCAGGTAGTGGCGAGCGCGGACCTTGCTGACGGTGCGCACGACGTACAGCACTTGGGCGTTTAATCGCTGGCGCGCGCCATCGCCGGCGCTTTGTGTCGTCGCGAGGACGCCGTCGTCGAGCTCGCCAAAGCCCGACTCGCGGGCCAGCCGCGTGACCACGTGGCGCATGCGCCGTGGCGCTTCGTCGCTGCCGAGCGACAGCACGAGCGCCTGCATTAGGCTCGCGACGATCACGTCCTCATCGCAGAATTTGTCGATCAACTGGGCAGCGATCGCGAGCCCGGCGGCTTCGACGCCTCGCTCGCGAATCAGGCGCAGCGCCTGTCCGATCGGCGCGAGGCCGCGCGTATCGAGCGGGACGTGGCGCACGAGCTCGGCCACCACCCGCACGAAGCGCATGCGGTCAACGGGCCGGGAACCATGCCCCAGCGCAGCGCAGGTGCCGGAGTGATGGTCGAGGCAGGCGCCGTTGTCGTCGAGCAGCATCACGTCGAGATAGAGGTGCTCTGCATCGACCGCTGGCAGGTCGTCGAGTTGCACGACGACGGCGCCGGCGCGATACCCCGGCAGGCGCTCGCTGCCTCGCCACCCATCGGCGAACGAGCCCGGGTCAGCGCGGTCGGCCAGTGATCTCGATCCATCGGGCGAGTCGGTCTCGGTCATGCTGACTTTCCAGCGCGCGCCTTGAAGGACTTGGATGCTGCGCTGCAACATCAGTATCGGTGCGGTCATCGCCGAATGCAAGCGTCCAGGATCGTCGCGGTGCCGCAGGTAGAGCGGCTTCGGTTCGCGTCGGCGCAGGGGGCGCCCGGCGTTTTGGTGGGCGGCGGGTGGAGTGCACACGATGACCGACGCGGTTTTTCGGCAGGCCTTTCCGATGCGCTGACCTTCGCGCTGGCAGTCTGATCGGCCGACGCCGCGACTCGCGTTGCAGACCGAGCGCCGCCGCTCATCGTGCGCACTCTGCCGCGTCGAATCGGCCAAAAGCCCGGAATCGCGACGTCTTTCACGCGGGTGACGGCTCAAGGGTCGAGCCGGCGCGGCCGAAATCGCGGCCATGGCCATCTCCGACCCCGTCCGATCCTTCGAGATTCAGCGCGCCGAGCGCCTGATGCAGCGCGAAACCTTCGAGCAGGCGGGCGGCCGCGCCCGTTCCCTCGGCGTGCCGCGCGATGCGAATCCATTCGTGAAGCGCGAGACGCCGTATGTCGACGAGGCCCGGCTCAAGGTGCTCGCCGAGCACTGGTACAACGGCTGGGATCGCTGGACACCGCGCCGCGCGACGCTGCCGAAGAAAGACGGCGAATAGGCGATGCGCGCCCGGGGCCTGCAGACGCCGCGCGACGATCTGCGCGGCCAATGCGAACACGACGGCTCGGTCGCCCATGCGAAGGGCCGCGCGCGCGAATCGAATCCCTACGTCGACGAGGACCGCGCCGATCCGAGCGATGCGGTGGCCCGCATCGAGGCGATGCTGCGCGATGCCTGGTGGCGTGGCTGGGACGAAGCCCAGCGGCAGTCGCTGTAGCGCCCGTCATTGGCGCCGTACCGGCGCTGACGCTCAAACCACGGCGCTGCTGAACTCGCTGCCCGGATGAACCTTTTGGATCGGTGCCCGCGCGACGCTGTCGCGCGCGATGCGCCGCACCTCCGCGAGCAGCGCGCGCGCATCCCAGTCGACCGGCCAGCCGCGCCAGAGGCGCATGCGCCCGCCGACGTGCACCGAAACGATCTGATCGCGCGCCGCCAGCCGGACCAGCTCCCAGCTCAGGTCCCATGATGGCGTCAGCTCCGGCACGTCGAGGTCGACGAGCAGGAAGTCGGCGGCCTTGCCGATCTCGACACTACCGGTGACGGCGCCGAGTCCGGCGGCATCGGCGCCGCCGCGGGTCGCAAGATCGAGCCAGAGGCGGCCGCCGCCGCACGACGAATCGCCGCTGGCGAGGCCGAAGGCGATGCGCTGGTTCGCCTCGCCCGCGTCCATCATCCGAAAGCCGTCGCTGCGGGTGCCGTCGGTGCCGAGCCCGAGGCGGACCTGCATCGCCGCCAGCAAACCCGTGGGCGCGACGGCGTTGCCTTTCCACTGGCTCGCGACCGGGTTGATCGCGACGGCCGAGCCGCTGTCGCGCAGCAGCATCAATTCGTCGGGAGCCAGCATCGTGCAATGCGCGAGCAGCGCCTGCGGCCCGAGCACGCCGGCCGCGCCAAGGTGCTGCAGCGGGCGCAGACCGCGCGCGACCAGCGAGCGCTCGACCGACGCCAGGTGCTCGTTGACGTGGACCTGGAACACCGCGCCGGCCTCCGCGCACAGGCGCGATGCCGCGTGCAGCATCGCATCGGTCGCGACCTCTGGAATCGAGACCGCAAGGGAATGGTGCAGCAACGGGTTCGAGTGGCCGAGAAACTTTTCGGCCTCGGCCAGCACTTCGGCGTGGCGGCTGCCGTCGTCGTTGCAGATCTTGCCGAGCACGCAGCGCACGCCAGCGTCGCGGGTCGCTGCGGCCACCGCGTCGAGCCCCTCGGCGGCGCGTGTGCCGGCATCGCAGACGGTCGTGAAGCCGCCGCGCAGCGCCTCGAGGGCGGCCAGCTTCGCGCTCAGGTACAGGCTCTCCGCATCGAGGCTCGATTCGAGCGGCACCCAGATGCGGCGGAAGATCTCCGACGGCTCGCCGAACGCGAGCGCCTTGCCGAAGCTCTGCGTGAGGTGGTGATGGGCATCGACGAAGCCGGGCATCAGCAGGTGCTGCGGCAGATCGATCGGCTTCATCTGCGGGTGCCGCTTGGTGACATCCGCGAGCGGGCCGACGTCAGCGAAGCGGCCGTTCTCGACGACCACGCCGATGTCACGTGCCGGCCCTTCCGGCAGCAGCGTCCATTCCGGCGCGAGCAGCATCACGTCGGCGCCGAGGGCGAGTTGCAAGGCTTTCGGGTCATCCATCGAACTCATCTTCATCCTGTTCACAGATAGCTCAGGCCGGCGGCCACCAGCGCGACGGCCACCGCCTGCTGCAGTCGACGCACCGGCATGCGCCGCGCGACCCAGCGGCCGACGCCCCAGCCGATCAGCACGACGACACCGATCGCGCAGCCGAGCCCGAGGTCGAGGCGGCCGGCCGCGAAGTTGACGGCCGAGGCCGCCAAAGCCACCGGCAGCTGGATGCGCTGCGCCGCGTGCACCGCCGAGACGCCGTGCCAGCCGAGCAGCGCAGTGAGCGGCAGCAGCACCACCGGACCGCCGGTTCCAGACCACGCCGAAACGCAGCCGACTGCCATGCCGAGCACGACCAGCGTCGACGCACGCAGCGTCGCGGCGCCGTCGCGCGGCCGTCCGAACAAGGCCCAGAGGCCCGATGCGACGGCCAGCAGACCGACCGTCCAGCGCACCCCTTCTGCGGGGATCCAGGCCAGTGTCAGCGCGCCGAGTGCGGCACCGCCGAGGGCGCTGGCGTCGAGCGCGAGGCTGCCGCCCGCCTGCGGCTGGCGTCCGGCGAACGCCGCGACGCCGGTGAACGCGAACGCGAAGCTGGCGGCGGCCACCGCCTGGCGCGCCGGCACGTCGGCGAGAGCCGTCAGCACCGGCACCACGAGGACGCCGCCGATGCTGGTCGCGCCGATCGCGACGCCGCACAGCAGGATCAGCGGCGCGGCGCCGGCGATCACGTCATTCGACCTTGATGTTGGCCGCGCTCACGGTCGCGGCCAGCGCCTTGCGCTCGCGCGCCAGGTAGACCGCGAAGTCGGCCGGTGTCATCAGCATCGGCTTCATGCCGCCGAGCGCGAGCTGGCGGATCACTTCCGGATCGGCGAGCACCGTGGCGACTTCCTTCGCGAGGCGTGCCGTCACGGCCGGGTCGATGCCGGCCGGCGCGAGCAGGCCCATCCACGATTCGACGTCGAAGCCGGCGAGCTCGCGCGTGTCGGCGAGGCTGGGCGTGCCCGGCAGCGCCTCCGAGCGCTGGCGCGTCGTCACGCCGTAGGCGCGGACCTTGTTCTCCTTCACCATGCCCTGAACCAGCGCGAGCGGCAGGACCGCGAGATCGACGGTGCCGCCGGCCACGTCGGTGAGCGCCTGGGGGCCCGACTTGTACGGCACATGCATCATGTTCAACCCCGCCTGCAGCGCGATCATCGTCGCGGTCAGGTGCAGCGAAGTGCCCATGCCGTCGGTCGCGTAGGTCAGCTTGCCGGGCTGGCTGCGCGCCAGCGCGACCAATTCGGCGGTGTCTTTCGCGGGCAGGTCGCGGCGGCCGACCAGCACGAACGGCGAGACCGCGACCGGTGCGACCGGCAGCAGATCCTTGGTCGCGTCGTAGCGCACCGCGCCCGGCGAGACCAGCGGCGCGACGTTGATCGGGCTCGCAACCGCGAACAGCAGGGTCAGGCCGTCGGGCTTGGCGCGGACGACACGCTGGGTTCCGATCGTGCCCGAGGCGCCGGGCTGGTTCTCGATCAGGATCTGCTGACCGAGGCGCTCGGCCAGGCGCGGCATCACGATGCGCGCACCGGCATCGACACCGCCGCCGGCGCCGAACGGCACGACGACGGTGATCGGCTTGTCGGGCCAGCTCCCTTGCGCTGCGGCGGGTGTCAACGGAAGAGCAGCGAGCAGGCAGGTCAGCAAGAGATGTTTCATCGCGGCGTCCTCGGGTGGCGGCGGATGCAAATCTAAGCCGTGCCACGCGTTCGGCATAGCTGATTCTTTCGGATGGCCCGTCCGCTTTTTCCGTACACTAAACCGTGGCCGGCATCTCCCAGGCATTCCGCTGCTTCGACGCGGTGGCGCGGCGCGGCTCGGTGCGCAAGGCCGCCGAAACGCTGCACCTGACGGCGGCGGCGGTCCACCAGCAGATCCTCAATTTCGAGACCCAGGTCGGCACGCCGCTGTTCGACCGCCTGCCGCGCGGCATGCAATTGACAGGCGCCGGCGAGATCGTCCTCGCTTCGGTGCGGCGCTCGCAGCGCGACTACGAGCAGGCGCTGATGCAGGTCGAAGGCCTGCGCTCGCTGCGCCGCGGCCACGTCAATCTCGGCGTGCCGCACTCGAGCGCCGAAGGCGTGATGGCGCACGTCGTCGACACGATGCTGCGGCAGTACGCGGGAATCGGCTTCAGCGTGCGCACCGGCAACGGCGAAACCTTGCTGCGTTGGGTCGCCGGCGGCGAGGTCGACATCGCGCTTTGCCTGCAGCGCGTGGCGCCGCCCGGCGTCGAGCAGGTCCGGGCCTGGCCGCAGCAACTCGGCGCCGTCGTCGCGCCCGATCACGAGCTGACGAAACGGAGCGGCCGCCTGCGTTTGCGCGACTGCCTCGCCTATCCGCTCGCGTTGCCGGCGCCCGACATGGAGCTGCGGCTGATGGCCGAGCGCATCGCGCGGCGCGAGCGGCGCACGCTCGACCCGGTCGTCGAGACGACGTCGGTCGCGATGGTGCGCACCCTTGCGGCCGGCGGCACGCTGGTCGGTCTGCTGGTCCAGGAGAACATCGCGCAGGACGTCGCGCAGGGCCGCTTGCGCTGGCTGCCGCTCGCCGATGTCGAGGCGCGTTCGCATACCTGCCTGTACCAGCGGGTCGGCCAGACCACGGCAGCCGCCACCGGGGTGTTCGTGCAATTCCTCGATGCGGCGATGGACCAGCTCGGCGGTGTCCTGGCAACCGCTTGAGAGGCGTGGCGCGCAACGTCCGGAACGTGTCGACGGACGGCGTGCCGGGGTCCTGCCATTCGGGGGGTTCCGCGACGGTCGGCGCGATGGCAAAACGGCTCCCGATCGCGTGAACAAAGCGGCCTTCTCCGCCCTCATTAGCAGATGCCGATTGAATTGCGCAACAACCCCTAAAAACTCACGTCGTTTCGGTTGTGCCTGCTGCGGGAGGGCGTTAGATTGCCGGGCAGCCGAACAACCCCGATGACCTACCAATTTCCGAGTTCCTTCCTCTGGGGCGCAGCCACTTCCGCGTACCAGATCGAGGGGTCACCGACGGCCGATGGCGCAGGCCCGAGCATCTGGCACCGTTTCACGAAGACGCCCGGGTCGACCCAGGGCGGCGACACCGGGGATGTGGCCTGCGATCACTACCGACGGATGGAGGACGACGTCGCGATGATGAAGCGGCTCGGCCTGAACGCGTACCGCTTCAGCATCGCCTGGGGACGCGTCCTGCCGGACGGGCGGGGCGCCGTGAACGAGGCCGGCCTCGGCTTCTACGAACGCCTCGTCGACACCTTGCTCGCCCACGACATCCAGCCGATGGCCACGCTCTACCACTGGGACCTGCCGGCCGCGCTCGACGATCGTGGCGGCTGGCTCAATCCGGACATCGCCGACTGGTTCGCCGACTACGCGAGCGTGATGATTCGCCGCCTCGACGACCGGGTGAAGCTCTGGGCGACCTTGAACGAGCCCTGGGTCGTGACCGACGGCGGCTACCTGACCGGCGCGCTCGCGCCGGGTCATAAGAACCGCTTCGAGGCCCCGATCGCGTCGCACCACCTGCTGCGCGCACACGGCAAGGCGGTCCAGGCCTACCGCGCGCTCGGCAAGCACCAGGTCGGCCTGGTCGTCAACATCGAACCGAAGTACCCGGCCTCGCAGGCGCCGCAGGATCTCGCGGCGACCCGGCGCGCCGAGGCCTACATGAACCGCCAGTACCTCGACCCGGTGTTCAAGGGCCGCTACCCGGAAGAGATGCGCGAGATCTTCGGCGAGGCGTGGCCGGAATGGCCGCAGCAGGATCACGCGCTGATCCGCCAGCCGATCGATTTTCTCGGGGTCAACTACTACACCCGCAGCGTCGTCCGCCGCGACGAGACCGCGTACCCGCTCAAGTCGGCGGCGGTGCGGCAGAAGCAGTCAGCCTACAGCGAAACCGGCTGGGAAGTCTTTCCGCAAGGGCTCACCGACACGCTGGTCTGGGTCAAGCAGCAGTACGGCGACATCCCTCAGTACATCACCGAAAATGGCGCTGCCTTTTACGACCCGCCCGCGGCGCCCTCCGGCCGCATCAACGACCCGCTGCGCATCGACTACTACCGCTCCCACCTGCGCGCCGTGCACGACGCGATGCGTCAAGGCGTCGACATCCGCGGCTACTGCGCGTGGTCGCTGATGGACAACCTCGAGTGGTCGCTCGGCTTTTCCAAGCGCTTCGGGCTGGTCCACGTCAACTTCGAGACCCTCGAGCGAACCCCCAAGGACAGTGCCACTTTCTATGCCGACGTCATCGCCTCGCGCGGTGCCGCGCTGGCCGACGCCCTCTGAGCATCACGCTCGTTTCGACACCCCCATGCGACACATGAATTCGCCTTCCACGACCCGACGCGCGCTGCTCACTTCGGGAGCTGCGCTCGCGCTCAGCCCGCTGGCCGGCTGCTCGAACCTCGTTCGCGACCTGGTCAGCAACCCGGTCTACGACTCGACGGCGGCCGATGCGCTGTCGAGCGCCACCGCACCGGCCGACCCGCCTGCCGCGGCGGCAACGCGCGCGGAGCTGCCCGAGCTGTTCAACGACATCGAGCGGCGCACCTTCGACTTCTTCTGGGCCACCGGCAATCCGAGCAACGGCTTGGTGCCCGATCGCCATCCGACCGCGTCGCCGGCGAGCATCGCGGCAGTCGGTTTCGCGCTGACCTCTTACATCATCGGCGCCGACCGCGGCTTCATCACGCGGGCCCAGGCGCGCGAGCGCACGCTGGCGACGGTGCGCTTTTTCCGCAATGCGCCGCAGGGACCGCAGGCGCGCGGGAAGAGCGGCCACAAGGGCTTCTTCTATCACTTCATCGACATGAAGACGGGGCTGCGCGCCTGGAAGAGCGAGCTGTCGACGGTGGACACCGCGCTGCTCCTCGGCGGCATGCTGCATGCGCAGGCCTACTTCGACACCGACCATCCGGACGAGGTCGAGATTCGCCACGGCGTCGATGCGATCTACTGGCGTGTCGATTGGAAGTGGGCGCAGGTCCGCGGCGCCCTGATCAGCATGGGCTGGAGCCCGGAGAAGGGCCACATCCCGTACGACTGGGCCGGCTACAACGAGGCGATGCTGGTGGTGCTGCTCGCGCTCGGCTCGCCCACCCACCCGGTCGGCGAGAGTGCCTGGGGCGCCTGGTCCGAGAGCTACCGCGGCGCCTGGGGCCGGTTCATGGGCTACGAGCACCTGAGCTTCGCACCGCTGTTCGGCCACCAGTATTCGCACACCTGGATCGACTTCCGCGGCATCCAGGACGCGACGATGCGCGAGCGCGGCATCGACTACTTCGAGAACACGCGGCGCGCGGTCTACGCACAGCGCGCGTATGCGATCGCGAACCCGAAGGGCTTCTACGAGTACGGCGCCAACATCTGGGGCTTCACCGCCTGCGATGGCCCTGGCAAGCTGCGCGAATTCGACCGCAACAACAAGTTCCGCTACTTCCTCGACTACTCGGCGCGCGGCGCCGGGCGCACCGCGACGATCGACGACGGCACAATCGCGCCGACCGCCGCGTTGTCGTCGCTGCCGTTCGCGCCCGAGATCGTGATCCCCGCGGTCGAGGAGATGCACGCGCGCTACGGCAAGTTCATCTACTCGCAGTACGGCTTCGTCGACTCGTTCAACCGCAGCCTGATCGCCACCGATCTGAAGCTGTCCGACGGCCGCGTCGATCCGGCGTTCGGCTGGATCGCGAAGGACTGCATCGGCATTGACCAGGGCCCGATCCTCGCGATGATCGGCAACTACCGCAACGAGCTGGTCTGGGACGACATGCGCAACTGCACGCCGCTGCGGCGCGGGCTGGAGCGCGCCGGCTTCAGCGGCGGCTGGCTCGACAACACGGCCTGATTCGTGTGCCTGGCTTCACGTCATTGCGCCGTCACGACAGCACGGCGCGCCGGCAGGCACTGCGGCGCCTGGCGGTAGGTGCGGGCCTCCTGACCCTCGCCGGCTGCGGCCGGCGCGATGATCCGAAGGGACCGCTCAATTTCTGGGCGATGGGCCGCGAGGCCGAGGTCGTGGCCGAGCTGCTGCCGGCCTTCAAGGCTCGCCATCCGCAGATCGAGGTGCGGGTCCAGCAGCTGCCGTGGACCGCGGCGCACGAGAAGCTGTTGACCGCGTATGCCGGCGGCTCGCTGCCCGACCTCTGCCAGCTCGGCAACACCTGGCTGCCCGAACTGACCGCACTCGATGCGCTCGAGCCGCTCGATGCGCGGGCCCGCGAGGCCGGCATTGCGACGGACGACTACTTCGCCGGCATCCTCGACACGAACCGGATGTCGACGGCGAACGGCGACCGCCTGTTCGGCTTGCCGTGGTATGTCGACACCCGGGTGCTCTTTTACCGCACTGACCTGCTGCGCGAAGCCGGCCATTCGGAGCCGCCGCAGAGCTGGGCCGAGTGGGTCGGCGCCATGCGTGCGGTGCGGCAGCGCGGCGGCGCGAGCCGCTACGGCGTGCTGCTGCCGCTCAACGAGCCCGACCCGCTGTTCGCGATGGCGCTGCAGCAGGGTCCGCTGCTGAACGACGATGCGACGCGCGGCGCATTCGCGCAACCGGGCTTTCGGCGTGCCCTCGGTTTCTACACGAGCCTGTTCCACGAGGGCCTCGCGCCGGCGCTCGGCGCGGCGCAGATCTCCAACGTCTGGGACGAGTTCGCGCGTGGCCTGTTTACGTTCTATGTCAGCGGACCGTGGAACATCGGCGAGTTCCGCCGTCGCCTGCCGCGCGAGCGCCAGCAGGACTGGGCCACTGCGCCGCTGCCGGGCCCCGACGGGCCCGGCGTCTCGACGGCCGGCGGATCGAGCCTCGTGCTGTTCAAGGGCTCGCCCCGCAAGGACGCGGCGTGGCGGCTGATCGCGTTTCTCAGCGAGCCGGAGACGATGCAGCGCTTCCATGCGCTGACCGGCAACCTGCCGCCGCGGCGCAGCGCGTGGCAGGCGCCCGCGCTCGCCGCCGATGTGCCGTCGCAAGCTTTTGCAAGCCAACTCGAACGCGTGCGCGCGGCGCCGAAGATCCCCGAGTGGGAGCGCATCTTCCAGGAGATGCAGGGGGCCGCCGAGCGCGTCGTCCACAAGACGCAAGGCATCGATGCCGCCACGGTGCAGCTCGATGCGTGGGTCGATGCGCTGCTCGAGAAGCGCCGCTGGCTGCGCGCGCGGACCACCGCTGTCGCGGCAGCGCGATGAGGCGGGTCGTCGTCATCGGCTGGGCGCTGGCGGCGCCGGCGCTCGTCGTGATCCTCGTCTTCTTCGCGGTGCCGGTGGTCATGGGGCTGTCGCTGAGCCTGACCGACTTCGACCTGTACGCGCTCGCCGACCTGTCGACTCTGCGCTTCGTCGGCCTCGACAACTACGCGCGCCTGCTACAGACGCCGCTCTTCTGGCAGGCGCTCGGCAACACGCTGTACTTCGTCGCGATCGGCGTGCCGGTTTCGATCGGGCTGTCGCTCGGCGCGGCACTGCTGCTGAACGCCCGCGTCGCGAAGTGGCAGCCGTTCTTCCGCACCGCGCTGTTCGCGCCGGTGGTCACCACGGTGGTCGCGGTTGCGGTGATCTGGCGCTATCTGCTGCACACGCGCTATGGCCTGATCAACCAGACGCTGGGCTCCATCGGCATCGACCCGATCGACTGGCTCGGCGACCCGCACTGGTCGATGCCGTCGATCATCCTGTTCGCGGCCTGGAAGAACTTCGGCTACAACATGATCATCCTGCTTGCCGCCTTGCAGGCGGTGCCGCGCGAGATCTACGAATCGGCGCGCGTCGATGGCGCCGGCCCGATGCGCCAGTTCACCGACCTGACATTCCCCCTGCTGACGCCCACGCTTGTGATGGTGGGCATCATGACCCTGGCCGGGTACTTCCAGCTGTTTGCCGAGCCGTACGTGATGACCCAGGGCGGCCCGCTGCGCAGCACGGTCAGCGTCCTCTACTTCATGTACGAGGAGGGCTTCCGCTGGTGGAACCTCGGCTATGCCTCCGCGGTCGCGTTCATGCTCTTCTTCATCATCTTCGTCGTCAGTGCCGGGCTCTTGCGCTTCGACCGCGACCCGGCCGGGAGCCCCGCGTGAACCCGCGCCTCACCGTATGGATCGTCAACGGGTTGCTCGTCGGCCTGGCCACGCTCAGCCTGTTCCCGTTGCTCTGGATGGTCTCGGTCTCGTTCATGCCAGCTGGCGCATCGAGCACGATCCCGACACCGGTGCTGCCGGCCACCGTGACGCTCGGCAACTACCGGCAGCTGTTCGGCAACGTCGGCATGGGCCGCTACCTGTTGAACAGCCTGGCGATCGCGGTGCTCGCGACGATCATCTCTGTCAGCTTCAACGTGATGGCCGGCTATGCGTTCGCGAAGCTGCGCTTTCGTGGCCGCGACGCGATCTTCAAGGTGCTGCTCGGCGCGCTCGTGATCCCGGGACAGGTCGCGATGCTGCCGCTTTTTCTGATGCTGAAGCCGCTCGGGCTGATCAACAGCTACGGCGGCGCGATCGTGCCGGCCATGGCCAGCATCTTCGGCATCTTTCTCGTGCGCCAGTTCGCGCGCAGCATCCCGGACGATCTGCTTGAAGCCGCACGCATCGACGGCGCGAGCGAGTTCCGCATCTTCCTGACGATCATCGTGCCGCTGCTCGGCCCGGTGCTGGCGACGCTCGCGATCTTCAGCTTCCTTGGCAGCTGGAACGACTTCATGTGGCCGCTGATCGTGCTGACCGACGACGCGCTGCACACCTTGCCGGTCGCGCTCGCCGGCTTGTCGCGCGAGCACGTGCAGGACAACGAATTGATGATGGCCGGCTCGGTGGTCACCGTGCTGCCGGTGCTGGTGCTGTTCCTCGCGCTGCAGCGCCAGTACATGGCCGGCCTGATGGCCGGCGGCGTCAAGGGATGAGACGGATCGCGACTCTCCTGGCCGGTTGGCTGTTCGCAGCGCTGTCGGCGCACGCCCAGGCGCAAAACGAACCCAGCGTGCCGACACCACCGGTGCCGACTCAACCCCCGGCGCAAGTTCAGGTGCAGGACAAGATGCTCGACGACTTCGACAACCCGTCGGCGTGGACGATCGCTGCGTCCGACGACGTGAAGGCGAGCTTGCGCAGCGTCGACGGCGAGCAGGGCCGCGCGCTCTGCATCGACTTCGACTTCGGTCGGGTCACCGGCTACGTGGCCGCGCGTCGGGTCCTGCCGATCGAGTATCCGGCGCGCTACGAGTTCGCCTTGCGCCTGCGCGGCAATGCGCCGAAGAACGCATTCCAGATGAAGCTGATCGACGAATCCGGCACCAACGTCTGGTGGGGCCGTCGCGACGAGTACCGCATGCCGGCGGACTGGACGACGCTGCGCTTCCGGCAGCGCGAGATCGAGTTCGCCTGGGGCCCGACCAGCGACCGGACGCTGCGCCGCACCGCGAGCGTCGAACTGGTAGTCGCGTCCGGCTCGGGAGCCGGCAAGGGCAGCGTCTGCTTCGACCGTCTCGATCTGCGCGAGCTGCCGCCCGTTGCACCGACGCCGCCGGCGCCGGTCGCGACGTCGCCGTCGTTTTTGGCCGATCACGAACCGGCCAATGCCGTCGACGGCCAGCCGGGCACGGATTGGCAGCCGACCAACGGCCGCGGCGGTGCGGTGCTGAATGTCGATTACGGCGTCGCGCGCGAGTTCGGCGTGCTCGCGCTGCGCTGGCGGCCGGGCGCGGCGGCGTCGCGCTACCTGATCGAGCTGTCCGACGACGGCGAGCGCTGGCGCAGCGCGCGCCGCGTCGAGCGGGCACGCGGCGACCTGCAGCAGCACTGGCTGCCCGATTCGGAGGCGCGCTTCGTGCGCCTCACGGTCGACGAGCCGACCGACAAGAGCGTCGCGCTGGCGGAGCTCGAGCTGCGGCCGACGCTCGACGCCAACGGGTTCTTCTCGCAACTCGCGAAGGACACGCCGCGCGGTCGCTACCCGCGCGGCTACGTCGGCGAGCAAACGTACTGGACCGTGCTGGGCGTGGACGGCGGACGCACCGCGTCGCTGCTCAGCGAGGACGGCGTGCTCGAGCCGGTGCCGGGTGTCGGCGCGCTTGAACCGCTCCTGATCGTCGACAACAACGTGTTGAGCTGGGCCGACGTCACCGCCACCCACACGCTGCGCGACGGCGACCTGCCGATGCCCTCGGTCACCTGGCGTGCCGGCGACTTCGCGCTCGAGATCGCCGCGTTCGGCGACGGCACGCCGGATGCGTCGCAGGCCCTTGCGCGCTACAGCGTGCGCAATCTCAGCAAGCGCGAGCGCCGCGTCACGTTGGCGCTCGGCTGGCGGCCGTTCCAGGCCAATCCGCCGACCCAGTTTCTCGCCAACCCGGGCGGCGCGAGTGCGATCGACGAGCTCGCGTGGGACGGCCGCGCGCTTTCGGTCAACGGTGCGCGGCGGCTGATCCCGTTGGTTGCGCCCGCAACGGTGCGGGTCGAGCCGCTCGCCAACGGACCGGTCGGTGAATGGGCTGCCGAGGCCGGCGCCGCAGCGTCGACACCGGCTCGAGTCGTCGACCCCGCCGGCTTCGCGAGCGCCGTGCTGTCGTACCCCCTGCGCCTGCGTCCCGGCGAACGGCGCGAGATCATCGTCGCATTGCCGGTCCGCGGCGCGCCGGCGCTGCCGACTGCGGCCGACTTCGCGACCGCCGAGGCGCGCGCCGCGGTGCACTGGCGCGATCGGCTCGACCGCGTGCGCATCGAAGGGCCGGCCGAAGTTGAAGACGTCGCGCGCACCTTGCGCACCTCGCTCGGCCACATCCTCGTCAATCGCAGCGGCCCGGCGCTGCAGCCGGGCCCGCGTGCCTACGCACGCTCATGGATCCGCGACGGCGCGCTGACGTCATCGGCGCTGCTGCGGCTCGGTCAGGACGACGTGGTGCGCGACTTCCTGCTCTGGTATGCGCCGTTCCAGTTCGCGAACGGCAAGGTGCCGTGCTGCGCGACCGAGCGGGGCGCCGATCCGGTGCCCGAGAACGACAGCGACGGCGAATTCGCGTTCGCGGTCAACGAGCTCTGGCAGTACACGATCGACGACGGCACCGCGCGCACCTTGTGGCCGCATGTGCGCCGCGCGGTCGATCACATGGAGGCACTGCGCCTGAGCGAGCGGGTGCCGGCCAACCTGGCCGCAGGCCGGCGCGCCTACTACGGCATGATGCCGCCGTCGATCAGCCACGAGGGCTACTCGGACCAGCCGGCCTATTCGTACTGGGACAACTTCTGGGCCTCGATCGGCTACCGCAGCGCGCAGTCGTTGGCAGTCGCGCTCGGCTTTCCGGACGACGCGCGCCGCATCGCCTTCCAGCGCGAGGAGTTCGGCGCCGACTTGCTGGCATCGCTCGCCGCCAGCACGCGGCGCCACGGCCTCGACGTGCTGCCGGGCGCGGCTGACCGCGGCGATGTCGACCCGACCTCGAGCACGATGGCCCTCAGCCCGGGCGGCCTGATCGGCACGCTGCCCGACGCGATCGTGCGCAACACCTTCGAGCGCTACTGGCGCTCGTTCGCCGAGCGCCGCGACAGCGGCAAGCCGTGGGACGCCTACACGCCATACGAGTGGCGCAACGTCGGCGCCCTGGTGCGGCTCGGTCAGCGCGAACGCGCGCTCGAGGCCTTGGCCTTCTTCCAGCGCGATCGGCGCCCGACCGGATGGAACCAGTGGGCCGAGGTCGTGCTGCGCGATGCGCGCGAGCCGCGCTTTCTCGGCGACATGCCGCACGGCTGGGTCGCGTCGGACCAGATCCGGTCGGTGCTCGATCTGTTCGCGTACGAGCACGAAGGCGAGCGCTCGATGGTGCTCGCGGCCGGCGTGCCGCTGGCCTGGTTCGACGGCGTGGGGCTGACGGTGCAGGAGCTGCGCACGCCGTACGGGCGCCTCGGCTGGGAAGGCCGCGCGTCGGTCGACGAAGGCCGCAAGGTCATCGAGCTCGACGTCCAGGCCCTGCGCACCTTCCCGCCGGGCGGAGTCGTACTGCGCGGGCCCTGGCCCGCGGCTGCGCGGGTGCAGGTCGACGGCCTCGCGATCCCCGGCGCCGCCGACTCGATCCGTCTCATGCGCCTGCCGGCGCATGTGCGGGTCGAGCTGCCGCGCTGATCAGCGCGGCTTCAGCTTTTCGGCCTCGGCGCGCAGGCGCTCTTCCTGAGCCCGCAGATCCGGCGTGAGCTCGGCGCCGAAGTCCTCGGCCTCGAAGACGCGGCGGATCTCGATCTCCGAATCGCTCTGCATCGGGTTTGGGCAGCGGCGCACCCATTCGACCGCTTCGTCCATCGACTTCACGTTCCACAGCCAGTAGCCGGCGACCAGCTCCTTGGTCTCGGCGAACGGGCCGTCGACGACGGTTCGCTGCTTTCCGGAAAAGCGCACCCGCTTGCCTTTCGAGCTCGGATGCAGGCCTTCGCCGGCGAGCATCACGCCGGCTTTGACGAGCTCTTCGTTGAAGTTGCCCATCGCGGTCAGCAGCTCGGTCGAGGGCATCTGGCCCTCTTCGGATTCCTTGGTCGCCTTCACGATCACCATCACACGCATCACGTTTCTCCTGAGTAGGTTGTCGACACCGCGCATTCGGGACTCGAAATCGGCGGCTCTGACAACACGACGAATCAGGCCGGCCGGAATCGACTGAGAATCGAGGACGATCGGGATCGGCCGATCTGCGTGAGCCGACGCGACTTGAACGGACCTTCTTCCGTCGACCCAACGAGAAATCGGACGCTCGGCCACGAAACTCGCCCGCGCTCGCGCCTTGAGCGTTCCGCAGCGACCGGCGACCGAGCGGCTCAGAACGCGCTCTTCAGGCAGCCGCCTTCGACGCGGAGCGCCGCGCCGGTCGTGCCCGACGACAGCGGGCTCGCAACGTAAGCCACCATCGACGCGATCTCCTCGGGCGTCTCGAAGCGCTTGATCAGCGAGGTCGGGCGCACCTTCTCGAAGAACTCCTTCTCGTAGGCCTCGAACGACTTGCCGTCGGCCTTGGCGAGCGCTTCGACGAAGTCGCCGACGCCGCGCGACCGGGTCGGACCTGGCAGGACGCTGTTGACGGTGATGCCGGTACCGGCCACCGCTTCGGCGAGCCCGCGCGAGACCGCGAGCTGCGCCGTCTTCGTCATTCCGTAGTGCACCATCTCGGCCGGGATCTGCACCGCGCTCTCGCTCGAGATGAAGATGATGCGGCCCCAGTTCGCGCGCTTCATCGACGGCAGGACAAGACGCGCGAGCCGCACGCCACTCAGCACATTGACATCGAAGAAGCGCGTCCAGTCGGCATCGGCGATGTCCTCGAACGGCTTCGGCTCGAAGATGCCCAGGTTGTTGACGAGGATCTCGATGCCGGGATGGGCCGCGACCAGCGCTTCGGCGGCAGCCGCGGTGCTCAGGTCGCCGGCGAAGCCGAAGACCGCATCGCCGGCCGCGGGCTGAATGCGGGCGATCGCGGCATCGACCGCCGGTTGGGTCCGGCCGTTGACGATGACGCGGGCGCCTTCGGCGGCGAGCGCCGTCGCGATCGCGTGGCCAATGCCGGCGGTGCTGCCGGAGACGAGTGCCAGTCGGCCGGTGAGATCGAGGTTCATGTCGGGTGCTCCGCAAAGAAGAAGAGGGCCGGAGCCCTCTTCATGTCGTCGCTGGATTCTGCCGATTCGGCGCCGACCGCGCAGCGCGACCGGCCGATCGCCTCGAGCCGCTACTTGCGGAACAGCTCCTGCGGGATGCCGGCCTGCGAGAAGACGTAGTCGCGCGAGTCCTCGAGCCGCTTGCGAAGGTGCTTCAGGTTGGTGTCGAGCAGCTCGCCTTTCCACTTGCGGATCTTGCCGGCGACGATCACGGTCTCGACGTTGGAGCGCTCCATCAGCGACACCACGGCGCCCGGCACGTGGTTGAGCGGCGCGACATTGATCGCGGTTGCGTCGAGAATGATGATGTCGGCTTCCTTGCCCGGCGTCAGCGAGCCGGTCTTGTGGTCGAGGCGCAGCCCCTTGGCACCATTGATGGTGGCGTAGCGCAGCACGTCGCGGGTGGTGAGCAGCGGCGGCACGGTGGGTGCCGGCGTCGGCCACTGCTGGTCGGGATAGAAATTTCCCTGGTCAAGAATCATCTGATTCACGAGCGCACGCTGCACGTTCATCGTCGACCTCATCTGGGTGAAGAAGTCGGCGGTCAGGGTGCATTCGACATCGGTGCTCAGCGACGGCTCCAGCCCTAGGCTCTGCATCTTCAGGATCGGCGGCATGCCGTGCCGCATGTTCATCTCGATCGGCACTGCGAGCGAGACATGGGCGCCGACCTCCTTGACCCGCTGCCAGGCGGCGTCGGCCATCCCCGTCATGTGGATGAACAGGTTGTCCGGACCGATGCCGAGATTACCGGCGCCGCCGGTGCCGGCGGCCAGCTTGTCGAAGATCGGGCGGATGCCGAACGGCGACAGGATGTGCGCCGCGATCTGCAGCCCCAGCTGGCGTCCGATCGTCCACGACTGCTGGGTCGTCGGATCGCCGAGATAGACCTCGCCACCCATGATCATGTGGACGAGCTGGTCGCTCGACGAGAACCACTGCTGCTTGATGCGGGGTGCGTCGCTCGGGTACTTGTTGCCCGGATTGGTGCCGAGGATGTTGGCGCCGGCGCTCTCGAAATAGCCGAAGGCGGCGCGCCGTCCGGTGTCGAACAGCGCCTGGATCGCGGCGTCCGAATGCTGCGGCGAGTGATGGATCTGCGAGACGTCGTGCACCGTCGTCACGCCGGCGTCGAGCTGGCTCAGCCCACCGAACAGCTCGTTGATGTAGACGTCGTGCGGGCGGTATACCGGGGCGAACTTCAGCAGGATGTACTCGAAGTAGGTCCTGCTCGCGCTGGGCGACCCGGAGCCGTCGTTGATCAGCACGCCGTCGGCGAGATAGCTGCGCAGCGCCGTCTCGAACTGGTGATGGTGCGTGTCGATGAAGCCCGGCATCACGATGCGCCCGCGCGCATCGATGATGGCGGCACCGCCGGCGTGCAGGTTCGGCCCGACCGCGACGATCTTCTTGCCTTCGACCAGCACGTCGGCTTGCGCGAAGTCGCCGACCTTGGGGTCCATCGACATCACCGCGCCGCCGCGGATCAGGTAGCGCCGGCCGCGTTCGCCGCTGTCCTTGGGCTCCTTGTCCTTGTCCTTGTCGTTGTCGTTGTCGTTGTCCGCCGAAGCCGGCCGCGGGGTCAGCAGGCTGAGCCCGCCGACCGAGAAGCCGGTGGCTGCCGACGCCTTCAGGAATTGGCGGCGCGGCGCGGAATGGTCCTGGGGCGTTCCTGCATCGCAAAGGGTGCACATGGTGGGTTGTCTCCTCGTTGTGGCCGGCTGCATGGCCGGTGGTTTTTGGGCATTCTGGAGCGATCAGGCTGGTGTGTACACCTCTTCTGTCAGTCGGCCGACGGGCGCTCCGGTCCCGCGGACGCATCAACAGGACGATCGCGCGATCGGCAAGGGTTGCATACCCCCCTGCTCGCGGGGGCGACGTCAGCAGCAGCCGGAGGCCCAGGCATTGGATGGCCGAACCACGTGTACGAACGGCTCTCACGCGGTGGACCGGAAGTCCTGCGACGTCGCCACCACGCCGCGGATCTCGTCCATCAGCGCCTTGGCGCCCGGCGCCGGGTAGGCGCCGAAGCGCAGCGAGAGCCCGATCTCGCGCCGGGTCTGGGCGAGCGGGAAGTCGAGCACGACCAGGCTGCCGTCGCGGATCTCGTAGCGCAGCTGGTGCGCCGAGATCGCGGTCAGCATGTCGCTTTCGAGCAGCAGGCCGCGCAGCACCGCGAGGTCGCCGGTCTCGACGGCTGGCGTCGGCGGCGTCTGCCGCGACGCCGAGAAGAAGCGCTTGAGCAGCTCGCGCGACGGCGAACCGTTGCGCGACAGCACCCAGGTGGCGCGCCGCAACGCGTCGAAATCGATCCGCTTCGCCCGCGTCAGCGGGTGGCCGGTCCGCGCGATCACCGCGATCTGGTCGTCGAACAGCGCTTCCTGCTGCAGGTCCTTGGCGTCGGCGGCACTGCGCAGCGCGCCGAAGATGAAGTCGATGTCGCCGCTGCGCAGCGACGCGGCCAGCATGTCGTACGGACTCTCTTCCGTCGTCACGTGCAGATGCGGATGCCGCGCCAGCAGCGACGCGATGGCGAGCGGCAGGATCCGCGTGCGGCCGAGCGGCAGCGCGCCGACGTGCACGCTGCCTTGCAGCCGGCCTTCGCTGGCCGCGATGTCCGGGCCGATGTGGCGCAGTTCGGCGAGCACGCGGCGAAAGTAGAACGCGACGATCTCGCCGGCCGCGGTCGGTGCCAGGCCGCGTGTGCCGCGCTCGAACAGCGCGACGCCGAGGCCCGCCTCCAGATCGCGCAGCGCGGTGCTGACGGCCGGCTGCGTCAGCTTGAACTCGCGCGCGACAGCGGGCATGTTGCGCTTCTCGGCGAGGCTCGCGATGACGGCGAGGCGGCGGCCGTTCAGGATCGACGCAAACAGCGTCAGCACGTCGGTCGTCGCGCGGATGCCACCGCGCGCGACGAGCTGGTCACGCGCCGTTTCGAACTCGAGCTCGATGCGCTGCGCGCGCAGGCGAACCAGTTCCCCGTACGCATTGAGCGCGACGCCGCCGGCCCGCCGATCGAACAGCTGCCGGCCGAGTGCGCTTTCGAGTTCCGAGATCGACCGCGTGACGGTCGAGCGGACCCGGTACAGCCCATCGGCGGCGCTCGAGATGCTGCCGGCTGCGGCCACCGCGGCGAGCGCGCGCAGATGGCGCAGGTTGATGCGGAACGGGTCGCTCGGCGTACCGTCCGCGACCGAGCTTCGCGACCGATCGACAGGTTCCGGCAAGGAGGCCGAGGTTCGGGCCGCAGGCATCGGGACAGTATTCGAGAGGGTAGAAGGGGCAGCGGAGGCGGCTCAGAATAGTCGATGTCCGATAAGAAACTTCGAACGACGCGGCAAGCGAACTCAACCCACGGCGACGCGCATCGGGACACACTCCGAACCGTCGCGCGGCCGATCCTTGTCGCGACGCTGCACTCAGTCCCCACCGATATTCACGCCGCGCATTTATGACCTCACCGATCACCGGCATTTCCTCGATGGCCACGCGCCAGTTCCTGGCCGAGGCGGTTGCGGCCTGGCAGGAGCGAGCGGGCGCTGCAGTGGCGATCGACTCGGTCGGCGGCGTTGACGCGGCCAAGCGCGTGCAGGCGGGCGAAGCGTTCGACGTCGTGATCCTGGCTGCCGATGCGATCGGCAAGCTTGCGGCAGCGGGCAGGATCGTCGACGGCAGCGTGACCGACCTGGTTCGCTCCGGCGTCGCGATCGCAGTTCCGCGTGGCGCCGCGCGGCCCGATATCGGCAGCGAAGAGGCGCTGCGCCGCGCGGTGCTGGCGGCGCCGACCGTGGGCTACTCGACCGGCCCGAGCGGCGTCGCGCTGCAGCAGCTGTTCGCGCGCTGGGGCATCGCCGAAGCGATCCAATCGCGCCTCGTCCAGGCACCGCCCGGCGTCGCCGTCGGCAGCCTGGTCGCTCGCGGCGAGGTGGCGCTCGGCTTCCAGCAACTCAGCGAGCTGATGCACCTCGACGGCATCGAGGTGGTCGGCTCGATGCCGCCCGAGCTGGCGATCGTCACGACCTTTACCGGTGCGGTCTGCAGCGCATCGACGCAACCCGACGCGGCGCGCGCGCTGCTCGACTTCATCCGTTCGCCCGCCGCAGACGAAGCGCGCCGCCGCAACGGCATGCAGCCGGCCTGACCTCTCTCGAACACCACACGGGGATTCCCACATGATCATCGATTGCCACGGCCACTACACCACCGCCCCGAAGGCGCTGGAGAGCTGGCGCAACCAGCAGATCGCCGGTATCAAGGACCCGTCGGCGATGCCGAAGGCTGCCGACCTGCGGATCAGCGACGACGAGCTGCGCGAGTCGATCGAGAGCAACCAGCTGCGGCTAATGAAAGAGCGCGGCTCCGACCTGACCTTGTTCAGTCCTCGTGCCAGCTTCATGGCGCATCACATCGGCGACTTCCAGGTCAGCTCGACCTGGGCCGCGATCTGCAACGAGCTGTGCTTCCGGGTCGCCAAGCTGTTCCCCGACCACTTCGTGCCGGTCGCGATGCTTCCGCAGTCGCCCGGCGTCGATCCGGCGACCTGCATCCCCGAGCTCGAGAAGTGCGTGCGCGAATACGGCAATGTCGGCATCAACCTGAACCCTGATCCTTCCGGCGGGCACTGGACCTCGCCGCCGCTGTCGGACCGCCACTGGTACCCGATCTACGAGAAGATGGTCGAGCACGACATCCCGGCGATGGTCCATGTCAGCACGAGCTGCAACCCGTGCTTTCACACGACCGGCGCGCACTACCTGAACGCCGACACGACCGCGTTCATGCAGTGCCTGACGTCGGACCTGTTCACCGACTTCCCGACCCTGCGCTTCATCATCCCGCACGGCGGCGGTGCGGTGCCGTACCACTGGGGGCGCTTCCGCGGGCTGGCTCAGGAGCTGAAGAAGCCGCTGCTGAAGGACCACCTGCTGAAGAACATCTTCTTCGACACCTGCGTCTACCACCAGCCCGGCATCGACCTGCTGACCAAGGTGATCCCGGTCGAGAACATCCTGTTTGCGAGCGAGATGATCGGCGCGGTGCGCGGCATCGACCCCGAGACCGGCAACTACTACGACGACACCAAGCGCTATATCGAGGCCTCGACGATCGTCGTTGGCGACGACCGCCACAAGATCTACGAAGACAACGCGCGGCGCGTGTTCCCGCGGCTCGACGCCGCTCTCAAGGCAAAGGGGAAGTGAGATGTATGAGCTCGGCATCGTCAAGCGCAAGATCAACCGCGCCGACCGGGCGGTGGTGGAACGGCTCGGCAAGTTCGGCTCGGCCACGGTGCACGAGGCGATGGGGCGGGTCGGGTTGATGAAGCCGTATATGCGGCCGATCTACCCCGGCGCGCATGCCTGCGGCACCGCGGTGACGGTGCTGCTGCAGCCGGGCGACAACTGGATGATGCATGTCGCGGCCGAGCAGCTGACGCCGGGCGACATCGTCGTCGCTGCCTGCACCGCCGACAACACCGACGGCTTCTTCGGCGACCTGCTCGCGACGAGCTTTCGGGCGCGCGGCGCGGTCGGCCTGGTGATCGATGGCGGCGTCCGTGACGTCAAGGATCTGACCGGCATGCAGTTCCCGGTCTGGAGCCGCGCGATCAGCTCGAAGGGCACCGTGAAGGCGACGCTCGGCTCGGTCAACATCCCGGTCGTCTGCGCCGGGATGAGCGTCGAACCCGGCGACGTCGTGCTGGCCGACGACGATGGCGTCGTGATCGTGCCGGCGGCGATCGCGCAGAAGGTCGTCGACGCCGCGGCCGCGCGGGAGGCGAACGAAGGCGAGAAGCGCGCGAAGCTCGCGTCCGGCGTGCTCGGCCTCGACATGTACAAGATGCGCGGGCCGCTCGAGGCGGCCGGCCTCAAGTACATCGACTAAGCCATGCCTGTCTTCACCACCCTGACCCGCATCGGCCTCGTCGGCTATGGCGAGGTCGGTCGCATCCTTGCCGAGGATCTGCGCGCGCGGGATCTTCGCGTCAGCACCTATGACCTGAAGCTCGATGGCGCCGCAGGATCGCCGCTGCGCGAGCATGCCGAGCGCCATGGTGTCGCGCTGGCTCAAAGCCACGCCGCGCTGACGCAGCAGGCCGATCTGATCGTCTCGGCGGTGACCGCGAGCCAGGCGGTTCCGGTCGCCGAGGCCTGCGCGCCGGCGGTCCGTGCCGGCGCACTTTTCCTCGACTTCAACTCGGCCTCGCCGGGCGCGAAGATCCGCGCCGCCGGCCTGATCGAAGCCGCCGGCGGGCGCTATGTCGAAGGCGCGGTGATGACCTCGATTCCGCCGTACCGGATCCGCGTGCCGCTGCTGCTCGGTGGGCCGCATGCGGCCGACGCCTCGCCGGCGCTCGAGGCGCTCGGGTTCGCGCCGAAGGTTGCGAGCGATCGGCTCGGCGTCGCGTCGGCGACCAAGATGTGTCGCAGCGTGATGGTGAAGGGCCTCGAGGCGATGGTCATCGAGAGCTTCACCGCGGCGCGCGCCTACGGTGTCGAAGATGCGGTGCTGGCATCGCTCAAGGAAACCTTTCCCGGCATCGATTGGGAGAAGCAGGGCGCGTATTTCTTCCAGCGCGTCATCGAGCACGGACGCCGTCGCAGCGAAGAGGTGCGCGAGGTGGCAGAGACGGTGCGCGAGATCGGCCTGACGCCGTGGTCGGCGTCGGGCACGGCAGAACGCCAGGCCTGGGTCGCCGACCTCGCCGATGACGGGCTGTTCGGCAGCCGTGGCACGGCCGGCTTCGCGCGCAGCGTTGATTGGCGGGTCGAGGCCGACCGCATCCTCGCGAAGGTCAAGCCGGGTTGACGACGAGCGCGGCGCGACGCACGGCTGCCGATAGACGACGGAACTGATATCCATGGAATTCACCAAAACCCCCGGCTGGCTCGACTGGTACGCCAACCCGTCGAAGCCGACGTTCCAGGTGCCGCCCGGCGCGGTCGATGCGCATTGCCACGTGTTCGGGCCGGGGGCGGAGTTTCCGTATGCGCCGGAGCGTAAGTACACGCCGTGCGACGCGTCGAAGGCGCAGCTCTATGCGCTGCGCGATCGCCTCGGCTTCGCCCGCAACGTGGTGGTGCAGGCGACCTGCCACGGCGCCGACAACCGCGCGATGGTCGACGCGCTGGTCCACTCGGGTGGCAAGGCGCGCGGCATCGCGACGGTGCGGCGCAGTGTGACCGACGAGGAGCTGAACGCGATGCACGGCGCTGGCGTGCGCGGCGTGCGCTTCAACTTCGTCAAGCGCCTGGTCGACTTCACGCCGAAGGACGAGCTGATGGAGATCGCCGGCCGCATCGCTGCGCTCGGCTGGCACGTCGTGATCTATTTCGAGGCGGTCGACCTGCCGGAACTCTGGGACTTCTTCACCGCGCTGCCGACCACCGTCGTCGTCGACCACATGGGCCGGCCGGACGTGAGCCTGCCGGTCGACGGCCCGCAGTTCGAGCTGTTCGTGCGCTTCATGCGCGAGCATCCGAACGTCTGGAGCAAGGTCAGCTGCCCCGAGCGTCTGTCGGTCACCGGACCGAAGGCGCTCGACGGCGAGACGCAGGCGTATCGCGATGTGGTGCCGTTCGCGCGCCGCATCGTCGAGACGTTCCCGGACCGCGTGCTGTGGGGCACCGACTGGCCGCATCCAAACCTGAAGGACCACATGCCGGACGACGGCCTGCTGGTCGACTTCATTCCGCACATCGCGACGACGGCCGAGCGGCAGAAGAAGCTGCTCGTCGACAACCCGATGCGCCTGTACTGGCCCGAGGAATAGAGACTGAAATGCCGCTCGACAAACCATACCTCGACGTGCCTGGCACGACCATCTTCGATGCAGAGCAGTCGCGCAAGGGCTATGCGCTGAATCAGTTCTGCATGTCGCTGATGAAGGCCGAGAACCGCGCCCGCTTCAAGGCCGACGAGCGCGCCTACCTCGACGAGTGGCCGATGACCGAGGACCAGAAGCAGGCGGTGGTGGCGCGCGACCTGAACCGCTGCATCGCGCTCGGCGGCAACATCTACTTCCTCGCGAAGATCGGCGCGACCGACGGCAAGAGCTTTCAGCAGATGGCCGGCAGCATGACCGGCATGACCGAAACCGAGTACCGCGACATGATGGTCGGCGGTGGCCGCTCGGTCGAGGGCAATCGCAAGATCGGCGAGGACGGCGACGCTCAGGCGCACCGCCAGCCGCAGGGCCGGCAAGTACCGAAGGAAGGTGCGTGACATGAAACCCCCAAGCTCACTGCGTTCGCTGCCCCCCGAGGGGGCTCTCAGTACCTTCGGAACGGCCGGGCGGTACTGAGATGGCCCGCATCACCGCTTCGGTCTACACCTCGCACGTGCCGGCCATCGGCGCCGCGATCGATCTAGGCAAGACCGACGAGCCGTACTGGCAGCCGCTCTTCAAGGGCTTCGAGTTCTCGAAGCAATGGATGCAGGCGCACCGGCCCGACGTGATCTTCCTGGTCTACAACGACCACGCGACGGCATTCAGCCTCGACATGATCCCGACCTTCGCGATTGGCACCGCCGACCGGTACAAGCCGGCCGACGAAGGATGGGGCCCGAGGCCGGTGCCCGACGTCATCGGCCATCCGGAGCTCGCGTCGCACATCGCCCAGTCGGTGATCCAGGACGACTTCGACCTGACGATCGTCAACAAGATGGACGTCGATCACGGTCTCACCGTGCCGCTGAACCTGCTGTGCGGCTCGCCGCAGGCCTGGCCGTGCCCGGTGATCCCGTTTGCGGTCAACGTCGTCCAGTATCCGATCCCCTCCGGACGGCGTTGCTTCAACCTCGGCAAGGCGATCAGGAAGGCGATCGAGTCGTACGACGAGCCGCTGAACGTTCAGATCTGGGGCACCGGCGGCATGAGCCACCAGCTGCAGGGCCCGCGGGCCGGCCTGATCAACAAGGAGTGGGACCAACGCTTCCTCGACCGCCTGATCGCCGACCCCGAGGGCCTGGCCGCGACGCCCCACATCGACTATGTGCGCGAGGCCGGCTCGGAAGGCATCGAGCTGGTGATGTGGCTGATCGCGCGCGGCGCGATGGCCGATGTCGCCGGCGGTCCGAAGCCGACCGTCGCGCACAGCTTCTATCACGTGCCGGCGAGCAACACCGCGGTCGGCCATCTGATCCTGGAGAATCCGCAATGAGCAGCAGCAAGACGATCAAGGTGGCGTTGGCCGGCGCGGGCGCGTTCGGCACCAAGCACCTCGACGGCATCAAGAACATCGACGGCGTGGAGGTCGTCTCGGTGATCGGCCGTGAGCTCGAGAAGACGAAGGAGGTCGCGCAGAAGTACGGCATCCGTCACGTCGGCACCGACCTGGCCGAGAGCCTCGCGATGCCCGAGGTCGATGCGGTGATTCTCTGCACGCCGACGCAGATGCACGCCGAGCAGAGCATCGCTTGTCTGAAGGCCGGCAAGCACGTGCAGGTCGAGATCCCGCTCGCCGATTCGCTGAAAGGGGCCGAGGAAGTCGCTTCGCTGCAAAAGCAGACGGGCAAGGTCGCGATGGTCGGCCACACACGCCGCTTCAACCCGAGTCACCAGTGGGTGCACAAGCGCGTGAAGTCGGGCGAGTTCAACATCCAGCAGATAGACGTGCAGACCTATTTCTTCCGCCGCACGAACATGAATGCGCTCGGCCAGGCGCGCAGCTGGACCGATCACCTGCTCTGGCATCACGCCGCGCACACGGTCGACCTGTTCGCGTACCAGACCGGCGGCCAGATCGTGCAGGCGAATGCGGTGCAGGGGCCGATCCACCCGACGCTCGGCATCGCGATGGACATGAGCATTCAGCTGAAGAGCAGCACCGGCGCGATCTGCACCTTGAGCCTGTCGTTCAACAACGATGGCCCGCTCGGCACCTTCTTCCGCTACATCGGCGACAGCGGCACCTACCTGGCGCGCTACGACGACCTGTTCGACGGAAAGGAGCGGAAGATCGACGTCTCGAAGGTCGACGTCTCGATGAACGGCATCGAGCTGCAGGATCGCGAGTTCTTCACAGCGATCCGTGAAGGGCGCGAGCCGAATTCGAGCGTCGCGCAGGTGCTGCCGTGCTACCGCACCTTGCACCGCCTCGAGCAGCAACTGAACGCGGCCGGCTGACGCGCCGGAAACGATGAAGCGCCGTCTGCTGCTCGCTTTCGGCGGCTGCAGCCTGGCGCGAAGCGCCTTCGGTCAGACGACCTGGCCGAGCCGGCCGATCACGCTGGTCGTGCCGTTCGGGCCGGGCGGCATCGCCGATTTCACGGCGCGCACGGTCGCGCAGGCGATGCAGCGCGGCCTCGGCACAGCGATCGTGGTCGACAACCGCCCGAGTGCCGGCAGCGTCGTCGCATCGACCGCGGTCGCGAAGGCGTCGCCCGACGGCTACACGCTGCTGCTGATGAGCAATGCCAACGCGGTCAGCACCGGGCTGTTCAAGAAGCTGCCGTTCGACGTCGTCAAGGACTTCGCGCCGATTACGACCCTGGGCTTTTTCGACCTCGGCGTGTTCGTCCCTGCGGCATCACCGATGCGCTCGCTCGGCGACGTGGTCGCACGCGCGAAAGCGGAGCCGGGGCGCGTCACGATCGGCACGATCGCGGTCGGCAGCTCGCAGCACCTGGCGGCCGAGCTGTTCAAGACGAAGGCCGGCATCGACGCACTGATCGTTCCGTACAAGGGCACGCCGGCGGTCCTAACCGCCTTGCGCGCCGGCGAGATCGACGCAGCGTTCGAGATCCTCGGGCCGATGCTGCCGCAGGTCAGCGCGAAGGCGGTTCGCGTGCTCGCGGTCACGTCCGACAAGCGCCATGCCGGCCTCGCCGACGTGCCGACGGTCGCGGAAGCGGGCGTGCCGGGCTATGTCGTCGCGTCGTGGAACGCGCTGGCCGCTCCGGTCGGCACGCCGGCCTCCGTCATCGAGCGCCTGCACGCGGCCGCCAACGAGGCGCTGGCGCAGCCTGCGGTGCAGCAGCGGCTGCAGGAACTCGGCGTGCGCGCTCAGGGCGGCAGCCCGAAGCAGCTCGAGGCGCTGCTCGCGAGCGAAATCCGGCGCTGGGGCGAGGTGATCCGGGCGGCGAAGATCGAACCGGAATAGGGGTCTGCCGGTTCGAATGGGCCCACGCGCCATAACGTTCGTATGGCGGCCCGGAGCCTGCCTTTTCGACTGTTCGGCGGGCGTGCTTTGCCGGGAGACTCCCGTGGTGAAGTTCTCCCTGAAGACCAAGGCCACCGCGCTGGTCACCGCCGTCGTCATCGTCGTCTTCGGCACGATGGGCTACATCCGGCACGAGCGCCTCGCGACCGAGCTGCTCCATGTGCAGTCCGAGCAGCAGGCAGCCCTTGCCGAGACCGTGGCGGCCGACCTCGCCGACAAGCTCGAGAGCCACCTGACCGTGCTCGAGCAGTCGGCCGGTCCCCTCGAGCCCGGCCTCATGGACGATGCCGAGGGCCGATCGCGTCTGCTGACCCGCCTCGGACCTGCGCGCGCGTTGTTCGACGGCGTTGCCCTCGTGGCGCTCGACGGCACGGTGCTCGAGCACGAGCCGCCGATCGTCGGCCCGGGCCGCCCCAACCTGATCGATCGCGACTACTTCAACCGGGTGCTGAGCAGCGGCCGTGGCACGATCTCCGCGCCGATCCAATCGCGCACTGGCCATGGCGCCGCAGTAGCGATGGCGGCGCCGCTGCGCGATGGCGACGGCCGGTTGGCCGGCGTCCTCGTCGCCGCGTTGAAGCTGGATCGCTCCAACATGCTCGGTCGGCTCGCCCAGGCGACGGTGGGGCGGACCGGACACTTCGAGGTCGTGACCGGTGGCGTCGCGCCGGTGTTCGTGGTCCACCCCGACCCCGCTCGCCTGCTGGCGGCGGCGCCCCGCCCAATGCCGGCCGATGGCGCCCGGCATGACGTGATCACGCGGACGCCGATCCGCACCGTCGGCTGGGAACTGCGCGTCGTCCTGCCCGCCGACGAAGCTTTCGCGCCGATCGCGCGGGCCCGCGAGCGCCTGTGGTGGATCCTCGCCGGCCTGGCCGCGCTGTGCGCCGCGAGCACCTGGGTCGGCATGCACTTCCTGCTGCGTCCGCTGACGACCCTGCGGGAATCGATGAAGGCGTTGCGCGAGAACGCCGACGCCGACCCGGCGGCGATCGACACCCGCGGCAGCGACGAGCGCGGCGAGCTCGCCTGCGAATTCGCCTTGCTGCTGCACGATCTGAGCGCCCGCCGCGCCGAGATCGCCGCCGTCGCCGATGCCTCCCCGCTCGGCTTCTTCCGCAGCGATGCGCGCGGCTACCTCACGTACGTCAACGACGCCTACCTGCAGATCCACGGTTTGCGCCGGGAGCAGGCGGCCGACGGCTGGCTCCAGATGATGAGCGAGGAGAGCCGCGCAACAGTCTGGAAGGATTGGCAGGCCGCGGTCCGGGAGCCGCGCCCGTTCAACGTGGTCCGAAAGATCGTTGCGGCCGACGGCGCCGCGACCGTCCTGAGAATCCGCACCGCACCGCTGCTCGTGAACGGCCGGCTCGAGGGGCACGTCGGCACGGTCGCCGACATCACGCAGGAGAGCGCGGCCGAGAACGCGATGCGGCTGCTCGCCGTGATCTTCGAGGCGACGACCGACTACGTGGTCCAGGCCGACGCGCGCGGCCGCATCACCTACATGAACGCGGCGGCACGACGCATCTCCGGACTCGGCGCCGACGAGGCGATCCCGCACCGCGACTTCAGCGACTTCAACACGCCCGAGACCAACGAGCTGTATGCGCGCGTCATCGTTCCAACCGTGAAGGCGAACGGCATCTGGGTCGGCGACACGACGGTCTACAACCACGAGCGCAACCCGATCCCGGTCAGCCACATGGTGCTCGCGCACCGCGACAAGTCGGGCCGCATCGAGCACTACTCGGCGGTCATGCGCGACATCTCGGCGCAGGTCAGCGACCAGCGCTCACTGCAGCGGCAAGCGGCGACCTTGCGTTCGGTGACCGAGGCGATTCCAGCGATGGTCGAGGTCGTCGGCCTCGACGGCCACTATCGCTTCGTCAACAGCGCGTTCGAGCGCTGGTGCGGCGCGCACCGCGACAGCATCATCGGCCGTTCCCTGACGGAGGTGCTCGGCCGCCAGGAATTCGAGCGCAGCCGTCCGTGGGTCAAGCGGGTGATGGCGGGCGAAACGGTCAATTTCGAGAAGCACTACGACGGTCGGGCCGGTGCCCGGCACCTGTCGATCAGCTACATCCCGCTCTGGCTCGGCGACGGTACGGTCGACGGCTTCGTCGGGGTCGCCCAGGACATCACCTCGCATCGCCAGGAAACCGGCCGGCTGCTCGAGCTCGCGCACAGCGACATCCTGACCGGCGTGCTGAACCGGGCCGGCTTCGAAACGTTCCTCGAGCGCTGCCTCGAGCAGAACCAGGGCGCGGAGATGGCGCTGCTCTACATCGACCTCGATCATTTCAAGCCGATCAACGACCAGCACGGCCACCCCGCGGGCGACCAGGTGCTGCAGCAGTTCGCAGCCCGCATCAAGAAAGCGGTGCGCCCGAGCGATGCGGTCGCGCGCCTCGGCGGCGACGAATTCGCGCTCGTCTTGCTCGGCGTGCGCGATATCGACAGCGCGCACCGGATAGCCGACAAGGTCGTGACGCTGGCGCGCACACCGTTCGAGATCGAAGGGTTGTCGCTGAACATCGGGGCCAGCGTCGGCGTCGCCTTCGGCATCAAGCCCGGAACCGGCTGGCGCGACTTCGTCGCGACGGCGGACTCGCTGCTGTACCAGGCCAAGCGGTCGGGTCGCGGACAGCACGCGAGCGTGCTGCACTGACCGGGCGTCGGTCGCGCTGGCCCGTCGAATCGCCCGAGAGACGGGCGATCAGATCATAGACGTTAAAGCAGCCGGCCGATCACGAGGCCGACCAAGAGCGCCGCGGCGAGGGCCTTCAACGGCTGCTCCTTTGTGTACTCGGTGACCGAGTCCCACGGTCCGATGACCCGGTCCAGCGTCGGCGAGACCGTGCTGCGGACGCTCTCGACCTTGTTCGAGACGTTGTCGAGCAGCGAATCGGTGACGCGACGGGTCGCCTCCACGGCCCTGTCGGCAGTCTGGGCCGCCCGGTCGACGACGTTCGATTCGCGCAAGGGGTTGTCAATGAGTTCCGACATGACGATCTCCACGGTAAGTAGCGTCCGCAAGACTAGCCGAAGACACTGGCCGCCCGCATCGGAAGCCCTCGTCGCGGTGCGTAATCTCTCGCCTACGTGGCGGGCCGCTCGATCGGCGTTTCGGCGTGTGCATCCCGACCGTCAAGCCGCATCGCCGGAGCGTGGCGGGGTGCCGCCGCGCAGCCTCGACCACGCGCTGCGAACGCGGCGCGCACGATCCTCGAACAGGTAGGAAGCGACGAGGGCGAGCAGCGCCGAAACCGCACCGGTCAGCAGCGCTTCGGCATGCAGGAAGCCGTAGTGATTGGGATGAGCATAGGCATCGCCGAACGCAGTGAGCCCGCCGACGATTGCCGCGTTGCCGAGCCGATGGCGGTAGAGGCGCGCGACTGGCGTGAAGCTGAGCAGGAGGGCGACCACGCCGGTGACGAGGCCGGTCTGCACGGCGGTCAGCCAATGGGTCGCGCTCCACAGGTTGCCGAGGCTGCCCGGCATGCACATCATGCAGGCGCTGGTCGGTTGCCAGAAGCGCTCGACGAAGAGTCGGGTCCGGACCTTCCAGCCGAGCGGTGGCGCAGTGGGCATCAGGTTCACTTCGCGATCAAAACCGCCGCCTGCCCTGATCGGGCGTCGACCAGACCCGCTCGAGGTAGTCGCGCACCGTGCGGTCCGACGAGAAGCGGCCCATCGCCGCGATGTTCGCGACGACGCGCCGCCCCCAGCCGGCGGTGTCCGCGAACAGCGCATCGACCCGCTCCTGCGCCTGACAGTACGAGCCGAAGTCGGCCATCAGCATGTAGCCGTCATGCTGCTGAAGCCCGTCGGTCAGACCGCGATAACGGCCCGGCTCGTCAGGCGAGAACACGCCTTCCGCAATAGCGCCGAGCGCGCGCTGCAGCGCTGCATTGCGCTGGACGTATTTCGCCGGCTCGTAGCCCTTCAGCCGCAGGTCGCGGACGTCGTCGGCGCGCAGGCCGAAGACGAACATGTTGTCGGCGCCCATCGCCTGTGCCATCTCGATGTTGGCGCCGTCCCAGGTGCCGATCGTCAGCGCGCCGTTCAGCGCGAACTTCATGTTGCCGGTGCCCGAGGCCTCAGTGCCGGCGGTCGAGATCTGCTCGCTCAGGTCGGCGGCCGGAATGATCATCTCGGCCGGGCGGACGCCGTAGTCCGGCACGAAGACCAGCTTCAGCCGGCCGCCGACCCGCGCGTCGCTGTTGACGACCGCGGCGATGCCGTGCGCCAGCCGGACGATCTGCTTGGCCTGGTGATAGGCCGAGGCGGCTTTGCCGGCGATGAACACGGTGCGCGGCTGCAGGGCAGCGCCGTCAACGATCGCGTGGTAGCGGGCGACGACCTGCAGCAGGTTCAGCAGCTGGCGCTTGTACTCGTGGATGCGCTTGACCTGCACGTCGAACAGGCTGCCCGCATCGATCTCGATGTCGAGCCGGCTGCGCACGTACGCGGCGAGGCGCTCCTTGTTGCGGCGCTTGACGGCGGACAGCTGTTGCGCGAACGCGGGGTCGTCGGCATGCGCCTTCAGCTCTTCGAGCTTGGCGAGGTCGCGCCGCCAGTCGGTGCCCAGCTTGCCGTCGATCGCGTCGGCCAGCTCGGGGTTCGCCTGCATCAGCCAGCGCCGCGGCGTGACGCCGTTCGTGACGTTGATGAACCGCTCGGGAAAGATCCGCGCGTAGTCGGCGAAGATCGTCTTCACCATCAGGTCGGAGTGCAGCGCCGAGACGCCGTTGATGCGTTCCGAGGCGACGATCGCGAGCGCCGCCATCCGGACCCGGCGTTCGCCGTGCTCGTCGACCAGCGAGACGCGCGACGCCATCGCCTCGTCGCCCGGAAAGCGCTCGCGCACCCGGTCCAGGAAACGCGCATTGATCTCGAGGATGATTTCGAGGTGGCGCGGCAGCAGCGCGCCGAACAGCGGCAGCGGCCAGGTCTCGAGCGCCTCCGGCATCAGCGTGTGGTTGGTGTACGAGATCGCATCGCGGGTGACGGCCCATGCGGCGTTCCACTCCATGCCGTGCACATCGATCAAGAGGCGCATCAGCTCGGCCGGTGCCATCGCCGGATGGGTGTCGTTCAGGTGGATGGCGTTGCGCCGACCGAGGTCGACGAGCGAGCCGCCCTCGCGCAGATGGCGCGCGATCAGGTCCTGCAGGGACGCGCTGACCAGGAAGGCCTCCTGCTTCAGGCGCAGCACCCGGCCGGCCTCGGTGCTGTCGTCCGGATACAGCACCCAGGTCAGCAATTCGGCACCGACCAGCGGGCGTGCCGCGTCGATGTGATGGCCGTGGCGAAAGCTGTCGAGGTCGATCGGTTCGCCGGCGCACGCCTGCCACAGGCGCAAGGTCGAGACGCGCTCGCCGTGGTGCGCCGGCACGATCAGGTCGAACGCGCGTGCGACGATCTCATCGGCCGGCCGCCAGCGCCGCCCGGTGCCCTCGGCATGGACCTCGCCGCCGAAGCCGACGCGGTACTGCGCTTCCGGTCGTGGCACTTCCCACGGATTGCCGTCCGGCATCCAGTCGTCGGGCAGCTCGACCTGCTGACCGTCCTGTATGCGCTGTGCGAACATGCCGAAGCGGTAGCGCAGCCCGTAGCCGAACGACGGCAGCCCGAGCTCGGCGAACGAGTCGAGAAAGCAGGCCGCGAGCCGGCCGAGGCCGCCGTTGCCGAGCGCGGCGTCCCGCTCCTCTTCGAGCGCAGCGCTGAGCGACAGACCCTCGGCCGCGAGCGCTTCCTCGACCAGCGGCGCGAGGCCGAGCGCGGCCAGCGCGTTGCCGAGCGAGCGCCCGATCAGGAACTCCATCGACAGGTAGTGGACGCGGCGTGTGCTGCCGGCCGGTGCCGCGCGGTCCTCGGCCTGCGTCGTCGCCCAGCGTGCCATCAGCGACTCGCGCGCAGCGACTGCCGCGGCGCGCACCGCGATCGCCGGAGTCAGCGAACCGCCGCTTTGGATGAGCTCGCGTTGCAGCGCGCTGGCGAAGGACGATCGGAGATCGGGGGAGGGGGAGGTCGTGGCGGTCAACGAGAGGGTCCTGGCGATGGATGCGTAGGGCTTGCCAACGCTGTGGGGGCGCACGCGTTAGGCGATGACTGAGCGATACAGCGCGGCGTATCGAGCGGCCGCTGCGTCCCAGTCGAAATTCTGCGCCATCGCCGTGGCCTGGACGCGACGCCACTCGTCGGGCCGTGCATGCAGCACGCAAGCGCGGCGCACGGCAGCGCGGTAGTCGCCGACGTCGAAGCGCTCGAACACGAAGCCGGTCGCCGAGCCGTCGGCGAGGTTCTCGAGCGCGCAGTCGACGACGCTGTCGGCCAGGCCGCCGACCCGGCGCACCAGCGGCAAGGTGCCGTAACGCAGCCCGTAAAGCTGGGTCAGGCCGCACGGCTCGAAGCGCGACGGCACGCCGATGACGTCGGCCCCTGCGACGATGCGATGGGCGAGCGCCTCGTCATAGCCGAAGCGCACCGCGACCTGCGCCGGATGCGCGGCCGCGGCGGCGCGCAGTTCGGCCTCGAGCGCTGGGTCGCCACTGCCGAGCACCACCAGCTGCGCACCGCGGCCGAGCAGCTCGTCGAGTCCGGCCAGCACGAGGTTGAAGCCCTTCTGGTCGGTCAGACGGCTGACAATGCCGAACAGCGGCGCCTCCTGCTGCGGCGCGAGCCCGAACTCGGCCTGCAGCGCCGTCCGGCAGGCCGCCTTGCCGCCCATCGAGGTCGCGCTGTAGAGCGCGGCGATGCCGGCATCGGTGGCCGGGCTCCAGACCTTCGGATCGACGCCGTTCAGGATGCCGCTCAGGTCGCCGGCGCGCTCGCGCAGCACGCCGTCGAGCCCGCAGCCTTGCTCCTCGGTCTGGATCTCGCGCGCGTAGGTCGGGCTCACGGTCGTCAGCCGGTCGGCGTGGACGAGGCCGCCCTTCATGAACGAGACCTGACCGTAGAACTCGAGCCTGCGCATACCGAAGAACTCCGCCGGCAGCCCGAGCTCGGGCTCGACCACCATCGGAAACACGCCCTGGAACGCGAGGTTGTGGATTGTGAACACCGAGCCGGCGAGGCGCCGGCGATGGCGCATCGCGGCCGCCTGGAGGTAGACCGGGGCGAGCGCGGCATGCCAGTCGTGGCTGTGGACCACGGCCGGCTGCCAGCCCGGATCGAGCCCCTCGGCGAGCTGCGCCCCGACCCGGCCGAGCAGCGCGAAGCGGCGGTGGCTGTCCGCATGCGGCAGGCCGTCGGCGCCGATGTACGGGTTCGCGCCGTGCGCGTACATCGGCGCGTCGATCAGGTAGACGCGGGTGCTGTCGGCTAATGTGCCGTGCAGCAGTTGCGCGCCCTCGGGCAGCGCGAACGCGGGGGCGAGCGGCTTCGCGTCGGCGATGCCGGCGCGGATCGCGGGGAACGCGGGCAACAGGACCCGCACCTCGCAGCCGTGCGTCGCCAGCGCGGTCGGCAGCGCGGCGCAGACATCGGCGAGGCCGCCGGTCTTCAGCAGCGGGAACAGCTCGGAGCACACCTGCAGCACGCGCATCGGCGGCGGCCGCTCCTCCCTGGCGGGGCGCGGCTTGCGCGCCCGAGCGGTCGTCACGGGGCGGCCAGCATTTCCCGCGTGACGAGCACGACGCCGCTTTCGGTGCGGTGAAAGCGCCGCGCGTCGACCTCGGCGTCCTCGCCGATCACCGTGCCGGGCGCGAGCTCGCAGGCCCGATCGATCACGACGCGCGTCAGCCGGCACCCCGAGCCGATCTCGACGCCCGGCAGCGCGACGACCTGGTCGAGGCTCGCGCCGGAGCGCACGTGCACGCCGGAGAACAGCACCGAGCGCGTGACGGTCGCACCGGACACGATGCAGGCGCCCGAGACCAGGCTGTCGGATGCGGTACCGCGCTTGCCGTCCGCATCGACGAATTTCGCCGGCGCGAGCTGCTCCTGGTAGGTCCAGATCGGCCAGCGCCGGTCGTACATGTTGAGCGCCGGCGATGGCGATGCGAGGTCGAGGTTGGCGGCCCAGAACGCGTCGACCGTGCCGACGTCGCGCCAGTACGGCTCGGTGTGCGGCGGGTTCGGAATGCACGACATCGAGAAAGGATGGGCCAGGGCCTGGCCCTCCGCGACCGCCTTCGGGATGATGTCCTTGCCGAAGTCGTGGCTCGAGCCCGGATCGCGGACGTCCTCCTCGAGCAGGCGGTACAGGTAGTCGGCCGAGAACACATAGATGCCCATGCTGCCGAGCGCGCGGTCCGGGCGGCCCGGCATCGCGGGCGGATCGGCCGGCTTTTCGACGAACGCGGTGACGAGGCGGTCGGCGTTGATCGCCATCACGCCGAACGCCGTCGCCTCCTCGCGCGCCACCTCGAGGCAGCCCACCGTCACGCCCTTGCCGCCCGCCACATGGTCGGCGACCATGATCGAGTAGTCCATCTTGTAGACGTGGTCGCCGGCCAGCACCAGGATGAAGTCGGGCGGGATCCCGCTCTGGATGATGTCGAGGTTCTGGTAGACCGCGTCGGCGGTCCCCATGTACCACTGGTCGTTGAGGCGCTGCTGCGCCGGCAGCAGGTCGACGTACTCGTTGAGCTCGCTGCGCATGAAGCTCCAGCCGCGCTGCAGGTGGCGCAGCAGCGAATGCGACTTGTACTGGGTCGCGACGCCGATCCGCCGGATCCCCGAGTTGACGCAGTTCGACAGCGCGAAATCGATGATGCGGAACTTGCCGCCGAAGTAGACCGCGGGCTTCGCGCGCCGATCGGTCAGCTGCATCAGCCGCGACCCGCGACCGCCCGCGAGCACCAGCGCGGCGCAGCGTCGGCCGAGCTGGAGCGCTTCTTCACCCGCAACCTTGTCCATTCGTGTCACCTTGATGGCCTAGGGCCTGTTAACGCTGTGGGAGGGCACGCGCTGCCTGCCAGCAACCAGCCCGCATCGGCGGTGCGCGGCCGGCTTCGAGGTCGTCGATGTCCGCCTGACGCTACCGGAGAAGCATCGATCGAGCAAGCCGCGGGCCCGCGTGGGGGTGCTTCGCGGCGGTCGGTCGCCGATGCGCGGCGGGAGGGTAAGCTCGACGGCGAAGCCCCGCGCCATTCCCGCCATCGTCATCCGCGTCCCCGCCATGAGCATCGTCACCTGTGCCACCCAGCCGTTCGACGGGCAGAAGCCCGGCACCTCCGGCCTCCGCAAGAAAGTCGCCGTCTTTCTGCTGACGAGCTACCTCGAGAATTTCGTCCAAGCGCTGTTCGACACCTTGCCCGACGCGCGCGGCAAGACCCTCGTGCTCGGCGGCGACGGGCGCTTTCACAACCGGGCCGCGGTGCAGACCATCCTGCGCATGGCCGCCGCGCACGGCTATGGTCGTGTGCTGGTCGGGCGCGGCGGCATCCTGTCGACGCCTGCTGCGAGCTGCGTGATCCGCAAGCATGGCGCCGAGGGCGGCATCGTCCTGTCGGCGAGCCACAACCCGGGCGGCGCCGACGGCGACTTCGGCATCAAGTACAACGTCTCGAATGGCGGGCCGGCGCCGGAGAAGATCACCGACGCAGTCTTCGCCCGCACGCAGACGATCGAGCGCTATCGCATCAGTGACGGCGGCCCGATCGACATCGACCGCCTCGGCGTGCAGCGCCTCGAGCAGACCGACATCGAGGTCATCGACCCGGTCGCCGACTACGCCGCGTTGATGCGCGAATGCTTCGATTTCGACGCGATCCGGCGCCTGTTCGCGGGCGGCTTTCGGATCCGCTGCGACGCGATGAACGCGGTCGGCGGACCCTACGCGAGCGCGATCCTCGAAGGCGAGCTCAGGGCGCCGGCCGGCAGCGTGGTCAACGGCGTGCCGCTCGAGGACTTCGGCGGCCTGCATCCCGATCCGAATCCGGTCAACGCCGAGGATCTGATGCAGCACATGGCCCGCGCCGATGCCCCGGACCTCGGTGTCGCGACCGATGGCGATGCCGACCGCAACATGATCGTCGGCCGTGCGTTCCCGGTCGCGCCGTCGGACAGCCTGGCGCTGCTGGCGGCGCACGCGCGCCTCGTGCCGCGCTACCGCGCCGGCATTGCCGGCATCGCGCGCTCGATGCCGACCTCGACCGCGGCCGACCGGGTCGCGCAGGCGCTCGGCGTGGCCTGCCACGAGACGCCGACCGGCTGGAAGTTCTTCGGCAACTTGCTCGACGCCGGCCAGGTCACGTTGTGCGGCGAAGAAAGCTATGGCACCGGCTCTGACCACGTGCGCGAGAAGGACGGCCTGTGGGCGATCCTGTTCTGGCTCAACGTGCTCGCCGCGACGGGCGGCTCGGTCGAATCGCTGGTCCGCGCGCATTGGGAGCGCTTCGGCCGCAACTTCTATTCGCGTCACGACTATGAAGGCGTCGACAGCGCAGCCGCCGATCGGCTGATGGGCGACCTGCGCGCTCAACTGCCTCGACTCACCGGGCAGGTGCTCGATGGCCGCAAGGTCGCGCTCGCCGACGACTTCGCCTACACCGACCCGGTCGACGGCTCGCGCGCCGAACGGCAGGGCGTCCGCCTCATCTTCGAAGACGGCGCGCGCATCGTGTTCCGCTTGTCCGGCACCGGCACCGAGGGCGCGACCTTGCGCGTCTACCTCGAGCGCTATGAGGCCGATCCGGCCCAGCACACGCTCGAGACGCAGGCCGCGCTCGCGCCCCTCGCCGCGATCGCGCAGCGCCTCGCCGGCATCGAGTCGCACCTGCAGCGCCGCGCGGCCAGCGTCATCACCTGATGGCGCCGTGCTCGTGGTTCGGCAGCGGCATCGACCGTTGATGCGATGCTCGCAGACGTCGAGATCGAGCTGATCCGCACCGGGCGCCATGCCGACCCGTTCGGTGTGCTCGGTCCGCACGCCCATCGCGATGGTCGCACCTGGCTGCGCACCTTTCTGCCGGGCGCCCTCGACGTCGATGTCCTCGGCACCGACAGCGACGCGGTGCGTGGCCGTCTTACGCGGCGCCATGCCGACGGCGTGTTCGAAGGACCGCTCGAGCCGCCGGCGGATGCGTACCGCCTGCAGGTCCGCTGGGCGGACGGCGGCACATCGATCGTCGACGACCCGTATCGCTTTCCGCCGCTGCTCGGCGACCTCGACGTCTGGCTGCTCGGCGAGGGCACCCACCTGCGCCCGTACGAGGTGATGGGCGCGACGCAGCGCGAGGTGCACGGCGTCGCCGGCACCGGGTTCGCCGTCTGGGCGCCGAACGCCGCACGGGTCAGCGTGGTCGGCGACTTCAACCACTGGGACGGCCGGCGCCATCCGATGCGCCTGCGCCGCGAGTGCGGCGTCTGGGAGCTCTTCCTGCCGGGAGTCGGCGCGGGCCAGGCCTACAAGTACGAAGTCGTCGCGCTGGACGGCGTCGCCGTGCAGAAGGCCGACCCGTATGCAATGCAGGGCGAGCTGCGGCCGGCCACCGCGAGCGTCGTCGGCGCGCTGCCGCCGCCCGCGCCAGTCTCGGCCGAGCGCGCGCGGGCGAACGCGCTCGATGCGCCGATCAGCATCTACGAGGTCCATCTCGGTTCGTGGCGCCGCCATGCCGACGGCAATCGCTTCCTGAGCTGGGACGAGCTCGCCGACGCGCTGGTGCCGTATGCTCGCGAGCTGGGCTTCACGCACCTCGAGCTGCTGCCGGTCAGCGAGCATCCGTTCGACGGCTCGTGGGGCTACCAGCCGATCGGCCTGTACGCGCCGACCGCGCGTTTCGGTGCGGCCGCGGGCTTCCGGCGCTTCGTCGCGCGCTGCCATGCCGAAGGGCTCGGCGTTCTCGTCGACTGGGTGCCGGCGCACTTTCCGAACGACGTGCACGGCCTCGTGCGTTTCGACGGCACGCCGCTCTACGAGCACGCCGACCCGCGCGAAGGATTCCATCAGGACTGGAACACGCTGATCTACAACTTCGGCCGCACCGAGGTCCGCAACTTTCTGGTTGCGAACGCGCTGTTCTGGGTCGAGCGCTACGGCGTCGACGGCCTGCGCGTCGACGCGGTCGCGTCGATGCTGTACCGCGACTACAGCCGCAAGGCCGGCGAGTGGGTGCCGAATGTCCACGGCGGGCGCGAGAACCTCGAGGCGATCGCGTTCCTGAAGCGGATGAACGAGGTGGTCGGGGTCGCGCGCGCGCAGGCGATGACGGTCGCCGAGGAATCGACTGCCTTCCCCGGCGTGTCACGGCCGCCGTCAACCGGCGGGCTCGGCTTTCACTTCAAGTGGAACATGGGCTGGATGCACGACACCTTGCAGTACATGGCGCGCGACCCGGTACACCGCCGCCATCACCAGGGCGAAATGACGTTCTCGCTGGTCTATGCGTTCAGCGAGAACTTCGTGCTGCCGCTCTCGCACGACGAGGTGGTCCACGGTAAGGCCTCGCTGCTCGGCAAGATGCCGGGCGACCGCTGGCAGAAGTTCGCCAACCTGCGCGCCTACTACGGCTTCATGTTCGGCCATCCCGGCAAGAAGCTGCTGTTCATGGGCTCCGAGTTCGCGCAGGAGAGCGAGTGGAACCACGACCGCAGCCTCGACTGGCACCTGCTCGATCGGCTCGAACACCAGGGCGTGCAGCGGCTCGTGCGCGACCTGAACCGGCTGCATCGCGAGATCGGAGCGCTGCACGAGTGCGATGTCACGCCGGACGGCTTCGAGTGGATCGATCACGGCGACGCCGAGCGCTCGGTGCTGGCGTTCGTCCGGCGCGGTCGCAGCGCCGAGAGCTTCGTCGTCGTGGTCTGCAACTTCACACCGGTGCCGCACGCGCAGTACCGCATCGGCGTGCCGCGGCCGGGTGTCTACCGCGAGCGCATCAATACCGATTCGACCTACTACGGCGGCAGCAACGTCGGCACGCCGTATGGCGAGGTCACTGCCGAGGTGGTGCCGTGGCACGGCCGACCGCAGTCGATCGCGCTGACCTTGCCGCCGCTGGCGACCGTCTTCTTCGAATGGAAGGTGTGAGCGCGCTCGGTATCGGCCGGCCGTGGCCGCTCGGCGCGCACGCCGACGGGCAGGGCGTGAACATCGCGGTTGCGTCGGCGCATGCCGAGGCGATCGAGCTGTGCGTGTTCGATGCCGAGGGTCGGCGTGAATTGACCCGCTTGGCGCTGCCGGGGCGGACCAACGATGTCTTCCATGGCCATCTGGCAGACGCCGGCCCGGGGCTCATCTATGGCTTGCGCGCGCACGGGCCGTGGGAGCCGGAGCGCGGGCATCGCTTCAACCCGAACAAGCTGCTGCTGGATGCGTATGCGCGCGACATCGTCGGCCGCTTCGAGTGGCGCGACGAGCAGTACGACACCGACCGCAGCGATGCCGGCGCGATGGATCTCGCCGACAACGCCCCCTACGCGCTGAAGGCACGGGTCGTCGACGACGCCTTCGACTGGGAAGGCGATCGCCACGTGCAGCGGCCGCTCGCCGACACCGTGCTCTGCGAGTTGCACGTCAAGGGCTTCACGCAACGCCACCCCGACGTACCCGCGGCGCTGCGCGGCACCTATGCGGGACTCGCGAGCGACGCCGCGATCGCGCACCTGAAGCGCCTCGGCGTCACTGCAGTCGACCTGCTGCCGGTCCAGCAGCGCGTCGACGAGCTGCATCTGCGCGCCAAGGGCCTCGACAACTACTGGGGCTACAACACGATCGGCTTCTTCTGCCCCGAGCCGCGCCTCGCCGCCGGGCTCTACGGCCAGCCGGTGCGCGAGGAGTTCCGCCACATGGTCCGGCGCCTGCACGCCGCCGGCATCGAAGTGATCCTCGACGTCGTCTACAACCACACCGCCGAGGGCAATGAGGACGGGCCGACGATCGGTTTTCGGGGGCTCGACAACGCGCGCTACTACCGCCTGCCGCCCGACGACCTGTCGCGCTACGAGAACTTCAGCGGCTGCGGCAACACCCTCGACCTGCGCCAGCCGCGCGTGCTGCAGCTGGTGATGGACAGCTTGCGCTACTGGGCCGGCGAGATGCACGTCGATGGCTTCCGCTTCGACCTTGCCGCCGCGCTCGGCCGCGGCGACAACGGCTTCGATTTGCGCCATGCGTTCTTCGCGGCGCTCGCGCAGGACCCGCTGCTCTCGACCTTGAAGCTGATCGCCGAGCCGTGGGACGTCGGCCTCGGCGGCTACCAGCTCGGCGCGTTTCCAGCCGGCTGGCTCGAATGGAACGATCGCTTTCGCGACACGATGCGTGCGTTCTGGATCGAGGGCACGCCGACCCGCGGCGAGTTCGCGTTGCGGCTGTGCGGCTCGTCCGACATCTTCCAGCAGTGCTTGCGCGCGCCGGCCGAATCGGTCAACTACGTGGTCTCGCACGACGGCTTCACGTTGACCGACCTCGTCAGCTACGCGCGCAAGCACAACGACGCGAACGGCGAGCAAAGCCGTGACGGCCACAACGACAACCACAACGCGAACTTCGGCGTCGAGGGGCCGACCGAGGATCCGGCCGTCAACGCGACGCGGCGCCGGCTGCGCGCCGCGCTGCTCGCGTCGACCCTGCTGTCGCAGGGCACGCCGATGCTGGCCGCAGGCGACGAGCTCGGCCACAGCCAAGGCGGCAACAACAACGCCTACTGCCAGGACAACGCGACCAGCTGGCTCGACTGGTCGAACGCCGACGACGCGATGGTCGAGCTGACGAGCCGGTTGATCGCATTGCGCCGGCAGGCCCAGGTGTTCGCGAACCACTGGCACGACGGCCTGCCCGATCGGCATGGGTTGCCTGATCTGACCTGGCTGCGCGCCGACGGTGAGAACATGCAGCGTGAGGACTGGAGCCGGTCCGGCGAACGCGTGCTCGGCTGCCTGATCGGCCAGCCGCAGCACTCGGCCGCGCCGCTGCTGCTGCTGGTCAACGGCGATGCACGCGACAGCGAATTCCTGCTGCCGGGCGGTACCTGGGAAGTCGTCGTCCACAGCGCCGATCCGCAGCAACACGGCAGCTGGCGCGAAGGCGAGGCGCCGTACGCGCTGGCGGCGCGCAGCGTCGTCGTGCTGGCCGCGGCCGGGCACGGGTTGCGGCTGTGACCGATCGCCTCGCGATGCGATTCCCGCGCGCGGCTGGCGTGCTGCTGCATCCGACCGCGCTGCCAGGTCCGCACGGCTCGGGAGACCTTGGGCCGGCCGCGTATCACTTCGTCGATTGGCTGCAGGGCGGCGGGCAGCGGCTTTGGCAGGTGCTGCCCCTCGGCGGCATCGGGCCGGGGAACTCGCCGTACATGAGCCCGTCGGCGTTCGCCGGCAACGTGCTGCTGATCGACCTCGCGGAGCTGCGCGATCGCGGCTGGCTCGACGCGGGCGAACTCGAGTCGCACGGTGCCTTCTCGGATCGGTCGGTGGCGTTCGAGGTCGTCGTGCCGTACCGGCTCGATCGGCTGGCGCGCGCAGCGAAGCGCTTCGAGGCGACGGCCACTGCCGACGAGCGCGCCGACCTCGCCGCGTTCACGGCCCGGCAGGTGAATTGGCTGCCCGATTACGCGCTCTTCATGGCGCTCGACGAGCACTTTGGGGCGAGCGAGTGGTGCGATTGGGACGCGCCGCTCGCCCGTCGCGATGCGGCCGCACTACAAGCGGCCAAGGTCCGGCACGCCGAACGGATCGCTTTCTGGACCTTCTGCCAGTGGTGCTTCGACCGCCAGTGGCAGCGCCTGCGGGCGTATGCGAACGCGCGCGGCGTGCGCATCATCGGCGACGTGCCGATCTTCATCGCGCATCAGAGCGCCGATGTGTGGGCGCGCCCCGATCTGTTCGAGCTCGATGCGGCGGGGCGGCCGATCGTCGTCGCCGGCGTGCCGCCGGACCTGTTCAGCGCGACCGGCCAGCGCTGGGGCAATCCGCTCTACCGCTGGAGCGTGCACGCGGCCGATGGCTACGGCTGGTGGATCGAGCGCATCCGCCATACGCTCGCGCGCGTCAACCTCGCGCGCATCGATCACTTTCGCGGATTCGCGGGCCATTGGGAGATCGCCGCGCGCGAGCCAACGGCGATCAACGGTCGCTGGGTCGCCGGACCCGGCGCTGCGCTGTTCGACGCGATCGCCGCGGCGCTCGGTCCGCTGCCCTTGATTGCCGAGGACCTCGGCGTCATCACGCCGGACGTCGACGCGCTGCGCAAGCAGTTCGGCTTGCCCGGCATGCGCGTGCTGCAGTTCGCGTTCGGGCAGGGCGACGGCCCTTTGAACCGCTACCTGCCGCACAACCACGAGCCCGATTCGGTGACGCTGACCGGCACGCACGACAACGACACGACGGTGGGGTGGTGGGCCAGTGCGTCCGAAGCTGTTCGCCAGCATGTGCGCGACTACCTCGCGACTGACGGCAGCGATATCGCGTGGGATCTGATCCGCGCCGCGCATGCGAGCGTCGGTGACACCGCGATCGTTCCGCTGCAGGACGTGCTCGCGCTCTCGAGCGAACACCGGATGAACGTGCCGGGCGAAGGCCGCGGCAACTGGGGCTGGCGCTTCAGCTGGGCCGATGTGCAGCCCGAGCATGCGACTCGGCTGCGTGCGCTGACGCACCTCTACGGACGCTGCGCCGACTGACCGTCAGTCGTCGCAGGGGGCAGCCCCCTTCAATCGAGGGCCTCCGTGCAGTTCGTGAACTGCATCACGCCGTCTAGACTGCCGCTGCCTTCCTCGCCCAGCGCCGAAAGCTGAGCGCCCGAGGTGCTCTGGCCGTGTCGAAACCCCTCAGCGAAAGGACTTGCGATGGCGCAGTCGTGTTTCCGATCTCTTGGCCACTTCGCGCGGGTGGCTGTTGTCTCTCTCGCGATCCTGTTCGCGTCCGGCGCACAGGCACAGGGCGGCCAGGCGCTGCTCGGCATCTACTACGGCAACCAGGGTTGGGACATGGCACAGGTCCGCGCGATGGAGACCTGGCAGGGCAAGCGGCATGCTGTCGTGAACCTCTTCACCGACTGGTGCAACCGCAGCAAGTCGATCGACAATCTCTTCAAGCAGCAACTGCCGAACATCTGGGCGAACGGCAACGTGCCACTCGTGACCTGGGAGCCGTTCCTGTGTTCAGCCGCGGCGACGCCAAGCGACATCACGGCACGCGTGGTGAAAGGCGAATACGACGTCTATCTCAAGGCGTGGGCCGCCCGAATGAAGGCATTCGTCAGCGGGCCGGACGGGCAACTCGGCACCGGCGATGATCGGCGTGCCTACATTCGGCTCGCCCACGAGATGAACGGGAATTGGTACCCATGGAGCGCGCCGGTGGGGAGTGGCTCGGCGGAGAACTACATCGCGATGTGGAGACATGTAAGGACGATCTTCGCCGGCTTGGACTCGAACCACGTGCAATGGATCTGGGCCGTGAACCACGAAGATGTGGGCAACGGGCCGGCGGAGCGCTACTACCCCGGCGATGATCATGTCGACTGGATCGGCATCGACGCATACAACTGGGGCTCCAGCCAGAGCTGGTCCTCCTGGCGCACGGCAGACGATGTGTTCACGCCGATGCTCCTTCGATTGCGCAAGATGAGTGCGAAGCCGCTGGCACTCACCGAGACCGCGTCGTCGACGGCGATGCCTGCACGCGTGGACGTTGCCGCGAAATCGCTGTGGATCACGGACCTGTTCAACTATGCGACGGCGTTCACCACCAATGCGCGAATGATCGTATGGTTCAACGAGGACAAGGAAACCGACTGGGCGGTCTTCGGCGGGCTCAACGGCGACGAGACCTATCGAAGCGGCCGGACCACGTACAAGGCGTATCGGTCGTACAAGGCGGCCGTGCAGAACGTCGGCCTCATCCCATCGATGCCCTCGGCGCCGCAGCTCATCACTGACGAACGCTTCTCAGGCAGCTGGTAACGCCCAGCTCCTCGGGATCTCCAAGCCCTGTCAGGCCGTGGTCGAACTGCGGATCGTTATGGCCCTCGGCAGCACGACCTCGAACACCGTGTGATCGGAATCGGGCAGCCGCACCTCGATGCGCCCGCGGTGCGCCAGCACGACCTGCTGCACGATGTAGAGGCCGAGCCCGAGGCCGCGCGCCTGGCCCGGCTGCGCCGCTCCGCCGCGAAACGGATCGAAGACATGCGGCAGCACGTCAGCCGCAATCGTGCCGGCGTTGCGAACGCGGATCGCGACGTGGTCCGGCGCCGTGCCGTCGAACGCCAGCTCGACCGGCTCGTCGGCGCGGCCATGCACCAGCGCATTCGCGACCAGGTTCGAGATCACCTGCGAAATACGGCCCGTGTCCCAGGTGCCGCGCAGGTCGCCGCCGTGCGTCACGTCGATCCGTCGCTCCGCGTGGCTGGCGCGCAGCTCTTCGACGACCTGCGTGACCACCGGCTCGAGATCGGCCGCCTCGGGGGCAATCGGGATGCCTTGGCCGAGCCGCGTCCGCGCCAGGTCGGTCATGTCGTCGATCAGCCGGCTCATGCGGCGGCTGCTCGAGACGACCCGGCTGCCGATCCGGCGGATCCCGTCATCGGCCGCGGCGTGGACCTCCAGCGCGCGAGCCGACGCGAGGATCGCGCCGAGCGGGTTGCGCAAATCGTGGCCCAGCATCGCGATGAACATCTCGTTCATGCGCAGCGTCTCGGTGCGCTCGCGCAGCTCGCGGGCGAGCTGGCGCTTCTGGCGGTAGAGCTGGAAGAAGACGTCGGCCTTGCTCTTCAGGATGCGCGGCTCGATCGGCTTGTAGAGGAAGTCGACGGCGCCGCTGTCGTAGCCCTTGAACGTGCGATGCAGGTCGCGCGATCCGGCGGTGACGAAGATCAGCGGCACGTCGCGGGTGCGCGCGCTGCCACGGATCAGCTCGGCGAGCTCGAAGCCGTCCATGTTCGGCATCTGCACATCGAGCAAGGCCAGTGCGACGTCGTGGACGAGCAGCAGCTCGAGCGCATCGGTGCCGGAGCTCGCCTCCAGGATCTCGACATCGGGCGCGCGCAGCAGCGCCGACAGCGCGAGGATGTTCTCCTCGCGGTCGTCGACGACGAGGCACTTGATGCGATCGGACGTCGAGGACGAGTCGCGGTCGGCGATGCTCATCGCGCACCCTCCATGCGAAGCGCCGAGAGGCCAGGCTCGATCGAGGCGGTTGGGCGCTGCGTCATGTCCGTTTGCCCGCCGGCAGGGCCGCCAGCAACGCGGCGATCTCCTCGAGATTCAGGATGTAGTCGACGGCGGTGCGCGCCAGCGCGGCTTGGGGCATCACGGGTGCTTCTGCGGTGTCGGGGTTTTGAACGATTGTCAGGCCGCCGGCGCGGTGGACCGCTTGGAGCCCGTCGGCGCCGTCCTGGTTCCATCCGGTCAGAATGATGCCAAGCAGGCCCTTGCCATACACATCGGCCGCCGACTCGAACAGGACGTCGATCGACGGCCGCGAGTAGTGGACCAGCTCGTCGGTCGACAGCGCGAGGGTTGGCCCGCGATCGAGCAGCAGGTGGTAGTCGGGCGGCGCGATGTAGACCGTGCCGGCCTGCACCGACTCTTTGTCCTGCGCTTCCCCCACCGGGCGCTTGCAGTGCGCCGAGAAGATCTCGGGCAGCAGGCTCGGACTCTCGCGCGGCAGATGAATGACGACGAAGCAGGGCACCCGCAGGTCGGCGGGCAGGGCGGCCGACAGTGCGCTCAGCGCCTGGACCCCGCCGGCCGAGGCGCCGATGACGACGGCCTCGACCTGCTGCAGGCGTGGGTCCGCCATCGTCGTCATCGGCCGTCCCGCCGCTGGTAGATGCGATCGGTTTCGGCGACCGGGTCGAAGTCGTCGGCGTGCGCCGAGAACCGCATAGACTCCTTCGAGCCGAGGCCGAGAAAGCCCTTCCTGCACAAGGCCTCGCGAAAGAGGCCGAGCGCGCGGTCCTGCAGCTCGCGGTTGAAGTAGATCAGGACGTTGCGGCACGATACGAGCTGGACCTCGGCGAACACGCTGTCGGTCGCCAGGCTGTGGTCGGAAAACACGATGTGGCTCTTCAGTGCCTTGTCGAAGACTGCGTGTCCGTAGGCCGCGCTGTAGAAGTCGGCGAGCGAGCTGCGCCCGCCTGCATTGCGGTGATTGACCGTGAAGCCGGCGATGCGGTCGATGTCGTAGACGCCGGCTTCTGCCTTCTCGAGTGCATGGGCGTTGATGTCGGTTGCGTAGATCAAGGTGCGCGACAGCAGATTCTCCTCGTGCAGCAGGATCGCCAACGAGTACACCTCCTCGCCGGTGCTGCACCCGGCGACCCAGATCTTCAGCGACGGATAGGTCCGCAGCAGCGGAATCACCTTCTCGCGCAGCGCGCGAAAGTAGCTCGGATCGCGGAACAGCTCGCTGACCTGGACCGTCAGGTAGTCGAGCAGCGGCGGAAAGACCGACGGGTCGTGCAGCACCTTGTCCTGCAGTTGCGACAGCGTCGCGCAGCCGAAGCGGCTCATCGCGGTGGTGAGGCGGCGCTTCAGCGACGGCTCCGAGTAGCCGCGGAAGTCGTAGTGGTACTTCAGGAAGATCGCATCGACCAGCAGCCGCATCTCGATGTCGAACAGGGTTGAAGGCACGCGGCAACCCTCCGCTACTTCGGCATCCAGACCCGGATCAGCGACAGCAGCCTTTCGACGTCGAGCGGCTTCGCGATGTAGTCGTTCGCGCCGGCGGCCAGGCACTTGTCGTGGTCGTCCTTCATCGCTTTCGCGGTCAGCGCGATGATCGGCAGGCGCTTCCATTCGGCGCGCTTGCGGATCTCGCGCATCGCGGTCAGGCCGTCCATCTCCGGCATCATGATGTCCATCAGCACCAGGTCGACGCCGATGCCGGTCGGCGTGGTGGCGCGGTCGAGCGCGTCGAGCGCCTCGCGGCCGTTGCGGGCGACCTCGATCTGCGCGCCCTTCGGCTCGAGCACGCTCGACAACGCGAAGATGTTGCGCACGTCGTCCTCGACGACCAGGATGCGGCGCCCTTCGAGCGCGAGGTCGCGGGCGCGTGCGACCTTCAGCAGGCGCTGGCTCTCGACCGGCAGGGTCGACTCGACCTGGTGCAGGAACAAGGTCACCTCGTCGAGCAGGCGTTCCGGCGAGCGCGCATCCTTGATGATGATCGAGCGCGAATAACGACGCAGCCGCTGCTCTTCGTCGCCGGTCAGCGATCGGCCGGTGTAGACGATGACCGGCGGGAACGAGACACCTTCCTGATCGGCCATCTGCTCGAGCAGCTCGTAGCCGCTCAGGTCCGGCAGGTTCAGGTCCATCACCATGCAGTCGTAGGTCGACGCGCGCAGTTGAGCGAGGGCCTCGGTCGCGCTGGCGACGCCGGTGATGTCGACGCCGTCGTTGGCGAGCAGCAAGGTCATGCTCTCGCGCTGCCGTGCGTCGTCCTCGACGATGAGCACGCGCTTCAGGCCTTGCGAAAACTTCGCTTCGAGGCGCTGCATGACCTCGACCAGCTGCTCGCGCTGGACCGGCTTCAGCGCATAGCCGATCGCACCGCGCTCGAGCGCCTCTTGCGAGTAGTCGGCGACCGAGGCGACATGGACCGGGATGTGGCGCGTCTGCGGCGTGCGCTTGAGCTGGTCGAGCACGCCGAGCCCGGAGTGATCGGGCAGGTTCATGTCGAGCAGGATCGCGCTCGGCCGGTACTTCAGCGCTGCCGCGAGTCCTTCGTTCGCGGTCGGCGCGACGATGCACTGGAAATTGCGTTCGTGCGCCAGGTCGCGCAGGATCTCGGCAAAGCGCGGGTCGTCCTCGATGACGAGGATCAGGCGGCTGTCGGCGCTCAGCCGTTCGCGGTCGTCGTCGGGTGTTGCGGCCGGAGGGCTGGTGTGCGACGGCTTGGACGGGCGCGCTGGCGGGCGGATGAATTCGACGTTCTCGGCCGCCGGCAGCGGAGTGCTGGTGAACATCACGCTCGCCGACGCCTCTTCTTCAACCGGCTCGCTGTACGCGAGCGGCAACGTTAGCGTGAAGGTACTGCCTTTTCCCGGCGCGCTCTCGACCGTGATGTCGCCGCCGAGCAGACGGGCCAGATCGCGCGAGATTGACAGGCCGAGCCCCGTGCCGCCGTACTTGCGGTGCGTGCTGCCGTCGGCCTGGCGGAACGCCTCGAAGATCACCTCGTGTTGCTCGCTCGAGATGCCGATGCCGCTGTCGCGCACGACGAACGCCACGCCGCCGTTCGCGGCGGGCTCGGCACGCAACGTCACCTCGCCCTTGTCGGTGAACTTGATCGCGTTCGACAGCAGGTTCTTCAGGATCTGGCCGAGGCGGGTCGCATCGGTTTCGATCTGCGCCGCGGTCTCGGGCGCGACCGAGGCCTTGAACGACAGCCCCTTCTGGCGCGCCAGCGGGCGCAGCGACCGGGCGAGCTCCTCGACGCTGCGCGCGACCGGCACCGGCTCGGCATGCACCTCGAACTTGCCGGCCTCGATCTTCGACAGGTCAAGGATGTCGTTGATCAGCACCAGCAGGTCGTTGCCGGCCGATGAGATCGTCTCGGCGAAGCGGACCTGCTCGGGCGTCAGGTTGCCGTCCTTGTTGTCGGCGAGCAGCTTGGCGAGGATCAGCGACGAGTTGAGCGGCGTGCGCAGCTCATGGCTCATGTTGGCGAGGAACTCGCTCTTGTACTGGTTCGAGCGCGTCAGCTCGGCAGCCTGCTCGGTCAGCACGGTCTGCGACTTGGCGAGGCGGTCCTTCTGGTGCTCGAGCAGCTGCATCTGCTCCTCGAGCTGCGAGTTGGTCTGCTCGAGCTCGGCCTGCTGGTTCTCGAGCTGGACCTGCGACGCCTTCAGCGCCTGGCCCTGTTCCTCGAGCTCCTCGTTGTTGACACGCAGCTCCTCCTGCTGCGTCTGCAGCTCCTCGGCCTGGCGCTGCGTCTCGGCCAGCAGGTCCTCGAGGCGCGACCGATCCTTCGATGACCTCACGGCGACCGCGAGGCCTTCGGCAAGGCGGTCGAGCAGCTCGATGTCGGCCGGGTGGACCTGGCGAAAGAAGCCGAGCTCGATGACGGCGTGCACCGTGCCGTCGGTCAGCGCCGGCGTCACGACGATCTGCCGCGGCGTGCCGCGTCCGATGGTCGAGGAGACCGGCAGGTAGCCGTCCGGGACCTCGACCACCTTCAGCGTGCGCTTCTCCTTCGCCGCCTGGCCGACCAGCCCGTCGCCGGGCTGCAGCACGTCGATCTTCGACTCCGGCGCGAGCGCATAGCCGGCGAAGCGCCGGAAGCGGTCGGGGCCTTCGGCGATGTAGATCGAGCCGACCTGTGCGCCGACCGTCCGGGCCAGATAGGCCAGCACCTTGTCGCCGAGCTCGTCGAGGCGCTGGTCGCCTTGCAGCTGCTCGCCGAAGCCGAGCTGCGCGGTGCGCATCCAGATCTGCGTTTCGCGCTGCTGGTGATCGCGCGACGTCAGCATCGCCGCGGCCGAGATCAGGAGCAGCAGAACCACGCCGCCGCCGCTCGTCACGATCGACGAGAACGTCGCCGCCGATTGCCATTCGGTCTGCCGATTCGCGAGCTGCGTCCGCTCTTCCTTCTCCATCTCGCCAAGGCCGGCACGGATGCGATCCATTGCGGCGCGGCCGCGGTCGCTGCGCACGACCTCGAGGGCGCGGTTGTTGTCGCCGGCGCGCTGCAGGTCGATGGTCTGGCCGAGCTCGGCGATCTTCTCGACCGCCAGCTGCTCGATGATGTCGAGGCGCCGCAGTTGTCCGGCGTCGGTCAACGATCCACGCAGCGACTTCATCAGCCCGGGGAACTCGGACCGTGCCGCGGTGTACGGCGTCAGGTACTGCTCGTTGCCGGTCAACAGGTAGCCGCGCTGCCCAGTCTCGGCATCCTTGAGCGTCGACAACACGGCCTGCAGCTGTTCAATCGACTCGAGCGTCTTCGTGATCCGCTCGGCGGCCGCATAGCGGGCATCCAGCAGCCGGTAGGTGAAAAAGCCGATCAGCAGCACCGCGACGAAGGCGAGCACGAAGCCCGAGAGCGCGCGCGGCGGCAAGGGCGCGAGCGTTCGGCCGCCGAGGAACGGAGCCGGACGCTCAGTCAACGGCGGATTCCTGTCGGCAATCGTTGCGAATCAACGGGCATGGGGCGATGGAGGCGGACGGCGCTGGGGCCGTGACACGGGCCCGCGGTGCGAGGCCGGGGCGATGATAGCGGCGGCGCAAGCGGGCGACGCCGCTGGTCGAGTGCCGATTGCTGAGCCGGACCAACCGGTTAGGGATTCCCCGGACCGTGGATCCTTTGGGCCAGTCGCGTTTTGATCGACACTGCCTCAGCCGCGGCGCCGCCGCCATTCTGAGGAGGAGAGGACATGAGCATCCGACTTCGTGCCGCATTTCGTGCCCTGGTGCCGACCCTGATCCTGCTGTTCCTCGGTTCGGAGGCGGCCGCCAACACGCTGACCCAGAACGTCTCGTGGACCATCGACCGGGCCGGCACCACGAGCAAGTACCGGCTCGTGGCGTACGGCGATTCGATCTATGCCGGCTACAACGGGTCGGCCTTCAATGCCGCCAAGTACGCGGCGCCCACGGTGAACGCCGAGTATCTGTCGGCGTTGTGGAACGCCGACATCGAGAGCGTCCGGCGCGCGAAGTCGGGCGCGGTCGCTGCGGACGTCTACAACAACAAGATCGTCGCCGAGAAGTCGTACATGCAGGCGAGCTCGACGCGGGTCGTGACTTTCGAGATGTGCGGCAACGACGGGCTGCAAGCGCGCTCGGCTTTCAAGAGCCAGACCGGAACGTGCAATTACACAGGTATGGACACGGCGGTGAACAGCTGTAAGACCTATGTCGCCGCGGCGATGGACTTCATCAACGCCAATGCGTATGCCGGCACCAAGTTGAAGATCGTCTCGAATTTGTACTACCCGGGCTATGGCGCCGACAACGTGCAGAGCTCCTGCAAGGACGCAGCCACCGGCGCGACTGTCAACATGCAAAGCAAGTTCCTGCCGCGTGTTGCCAAGATGAACTACTGGATGTGCGAGTACGCGCGGCAAAAGGGGTTTCAGTGCGCCGACAACTTCGCTGAGTACATGGGCGCGGACTACGACACCAACAGCGATGGCGTCGTCGACTCCACCGCGTTGCGCTACCTTGCTGGCGAATCTGAGTCGAGCTATGTCACTCGCATCACGTCGACGCTTCGTTCGACGATCCGCGACTCCAATTCGCACTTTGTGTCCAGCAGCAGCAGCTTCGACTACATCCAATCTGACGACACCCACCCGACCTACATCGGTGGCACGCTGAACGCCGGCCTATTCGGCGGCACGACCGGGACGGGCGCGGCACGCTATACGTCGTTCACCGGCGGCAAGAGCCCGATCTGGAATCAGCTCGGCCACGAACGGATGGGCTGGGCGGTGTCGGGCAGCAATCCTGCGACGCCGACATTGCCCTGACGCGCGCCGCGCTTTCGCATGGACGGGCCGAGTCGTCGTGGCCCGAAGCCGGGCGAGCCGGCTGGCGGCGGCCGAGGTTGGCGCCCGTCCTTCGGGTACCTGGCCCTGGCAATAGCGTTGGTGGTCGGCGGCTTGGCGTACGGGCTGCTTTCGTCATCGGCGCCCGTGGTCGACACCGTAGCGACATCCGCTTCGCAGCCAGTCGCAATCGCCAACGCACGATCTGTGGCGCCGGCTCTTCCATCGCAGGCTTCGAGTGGCGCGCCACCGGCTATCGCAGCCACGACGGCGAGCGGCCCGGCATCGCCAACCCCACCGCAGATTGCGCGGACGCGGGACCCGAACGGTGACCAAACCCCCGACCTCTCGGATTTCGTGAACGCCGGCGAGCGACCGTCGATGGGCGAGGTGATCGACCGTTTGCATCAGGCCGGCGTCTACGGCGGCCTCGGCGCGTTCTCGCCGCCGGGCACCCGGCCGCCGCTGGTCGGGCTGGCGGTGCCCGAGGACTTCACGCTGCCGCCGGGCTACGTTCGCCACTACCAGACGACCGACGACGGGCAGAGTCTCGAGGCCATCCTGATGTTCTCGCCCGACCGGCCGCCACTCGATGCGGCGAACCGGCCGATCGCGATCCCGCCGGATCGCGTCGTGCCGCCGGAACTGGCCCCGCCCGGTCTGCCGATCCGGCGCATCGTGATCCCCGCGCCGACGGAACCGGGGAGACCCGGGCGCTGAACGCAGCGGCCCCGTCCTTGCGGCTCGGCGATCGCGCAGCGGCCGGCATCTTCGCCAGCGCGCTGCTGGTGTTTCTGTACGCCCGCGGCGAACTCGGGTGGCTGCTCGGCTTCGTTGCGCTCGTGCCGTGGCTGTGCACGCTCGATGCGAACCGATCCTGGGTCGCGACGCTGCTGAGCGCTTGGGCGATGTCGGTCGCCTACACGGTCGCGGCATTCGCGTGGTTCGGTCTCGCGATCGGCGGGTACACGCAGCTCGGTCCGGTCGTCGGGCTCGCGATCCTGTTGCTCGCGGCGCCGCTGTTCCAGCCGCAGATTGTCGTGGCCGCACTCGTGCGGCGGTTCGCCCGTCAGCGTCATGGCTTGTTGATCGGTGCGCTTGCCGGCGCGGCGGCATGGGTCGCCACCGAATGGCTCGTGCCGCGGCTCCTCGGCGACACGTTCGGCTACGGTCTCTATCCGTCGCGGCTGATGCGACAGGCTGCCGATCTCGGCGGCGTGGCCGGACTCACGCTCGTGCTGCTGCTCGCGAACGAGGCGGTCGCGGCTGCGCTCGTGCGCAGGGACGGCGGTCTTCGCGCGATGGCTCGACCGCTGGCGCTGGCCGCCCTGTTGCCGATGCTGCTCGGTGCCTACGGCGCCGTGGCGCTTGGTGCTGCGCCAACGTCCAGCGGCAAGCCGCTGCGCATCGGACTGATCCAGTCGAACATCGTCGACTACGAGCGCCTGCGCCGCGAGAAGGGCGCCGGTGCGGTCGTCCGCGAGGTGCTCGACACCCATTTCGCGATGACCTACGACGCCATCGAGCGGCAGCGTGCCGATGCGGTGCTGTGGTCGGAGACGGTGTACCCGACGACCTTCGGCCAGCCGAAGAGCGAGGCCGGCGCGGAACTCGACCGCGAGATCCTCGCGTTCGTCGATGCCGCCGGCGTGCCGTTCGTGTTCGGCACCTACGACCGCGACGCGACCGGCGAGTACAACGCGGCCGCGTTCGTCGCACCCGGCAGCGGCTTGCTCGGTTTTTATCGAAAGACGCGCGCGTTCCCGCTCACCGAGCACGTGCCGGGCTGGCTCGATGGCGCGACGCTGCGGCGCTGGCTGCCCTGGACCGGCAGCTGGCTGCCGGGCAATGGCGCGCGCGTGTTTCCCCTGCGTCTGGCCGACGGCCGCGAGATCCCGGTTGTTCCGCTGATCTGCCTCGACGACATGGATGCGGGCCTGGCTGTCGCCGGCGCGCGGCTCGGCGCGCAGGCCATCTTGACGATGTCGAACGACTCCTGGTTCGCCGACTCAGGGCAGGGCGCCGAACTCCACCAGGCCGCGGCCGCGTTCCGCAGCATCGAAACCCGATTGCCGCAGTTCCGCGTCACGCCGAATGGCTACAGCGCGGTGATCGATGCGACCGGCAGCGTGATCGCCGGCTCGCGCCTCGGCGAGCGCACGTTGGTGATGGGCGAGGTGCCGGTGGGCGAACGGCAGCGCACGTTGAGGGTGGCGTGGGGCGATTGGGTCGGCGGTGTGGCGCTCGCCTTTCTCGCGCTGCTGGCGATGCTCACGCTGATCCGACAATGGCGAGCGCACGGCACGGAAGCAGGGCAGGCCGCTTTCGCAGCGCCCGCGCTTCCAGCGAACGTCGCGGTGCTGCCGCCGGCAGCTCGCATCGTTGCCGGGGTGCTGCGCGCGTTCGCACGCGGCAGCCTGCTCTGGATGGTAACGACGATCGTGTTCGGCGATGGCTCGTTGCAGTCCAAGACACTGGTGCAGATGCGCACCTTCGCTGCGCTGTTCCTGCTGCCGGAGGCGGCCGCGTGGTGCGTGCTGCGGGCATTCGCGGCGCGCGCTTCGATCGAGCAGGGCGTGCTCGTGCTGAGCCGAGGCGCGCGGCGCCTCGAGCTCGCGCTGAAGGAAATCGTTGCGGTTGATCCCTGGCGCGTGCCGATTCCGAGCGCCGGCGCTGGGCTGCGGCTCGCCTCCGGCGAGCGTTGGGGGTATGGCATCGCGCACCCCGATCCGGCCGGCCTCGCGCGCGCAGTCGCGGCAGCGGGCGCCGTGCTGGCGCCGGAGGGCCCACCATCGCGCGCCGCGACGTATGCGCAAGCCCGTCTCGCGATGCGGTGCGGTCGTCTCGACCATCCGCTGGCGAAGTTCGGACTGCTTCCGCTGCTGCTTGCGATCCCTGCATTCCGGCTCCATCAGCACATCGCTTATGGCGGCACGTTCGGCGAGTACAGCTCCTACGGCCTCGCGGCCTACCTCACGACGTTTGCGCTCTGGTGGGCCGCTTGGGCGATCGGCGTGGTGCTGTGTGCCGCAGCCTTGCGCGCCGCGATCGAGCTCGGCACGCTGGTCGAAGTGCTGATGCAGCCGGCTCACGCCATCGAGACGCGGCGCTGGCTCGAGCGTCTCGGCCTGGCAGCGCTCTACGTCGGCGTGCCAGCCTGGCTGCTGCTGCGCATCGCCGCGGGCTGATCATCGGCAGAGGTTCTATTGCCTGCCGGGCGAGGCAAGCTTCGAGAGACGAGGGTCCGTGATCGGGCGCGCCCAGCGGCCGACGGTCACCACCGAGTCCACTCGGAACGCCGTTTGCCAAGCGCCTGACGACGTCGCCGGTACGGGCGCTACCCGCCACGCCTCTGAACCTCCGCGTCCCAACTCAGAACGTAGAACGGAGACCACCCATGCCGAAGAATTCGTCTCGCCGCCCACCGGCGGCATCCCTGCTGTACCGCGCCTCGCTGCTGGGTGCAGCGGCCCTGGTCGGCTGCGGCGGCGGATCGTCCGGGCCAAGCCCCGAGCCGATGGCCGCCAACGTCGATGCGGCGACGAACGTGGCCGACCTGACGGCCAGCAATTCGACGACCGCCGTCCGCCTCGCGTCGATCACCGCGAACACCACGCCGATCCTGACCTGCGACGCGGCCGGCATCGGCAACGTGAAGCTGGTGTCGGACCTGCCGACCTTGCCGACCACGACACCGCCGAACGATTCGTCGGCCAGCATCACATCGGTGTCGACCGGAACGGCGTCGGGCGTGCCGTACTGCCTGGTCAAGGTGCTGGTGCCGCCTGCGATCAACATCTGGGTCGGCCTGCCGACCGGCGGCAACTGGAATGGCCGCCTGCAGTCGGAAGGCGGCGGCGGTTATGCCGGCAGCGTCGGCATCCCGACCGGCTCGATCGCGGCCGGCTACATCGGCGTCCAGACCGACACCGGGCACGTCGGCGGCAGCGGCACGTTCGGCATGCTGACGCCGGCGCCGAACGGCGCACCCGACGTCCAGTTGCAGACGGACTTCGCGTACCGCTCCGAGCACGAGATGGCGGTCATCGGCAAGCAGCTCGCGCAGGCCTTCTACGGCGAGGTGCCGCGCTACTCGTACTGGAACGGTTGCTCCACCGGCGGCCGCCAGGGCATGCGCATCGCGCAGCAGTTTCCGGGCGACTACAACGGCATCGTCGCGGGCGCACCGGCCTTCCACTGGGACCGCTTCCAGGCCTATCAGATCTGGCCGCAGGTCGCGATGCGCCTCGATGCCGGCGGGCCGATCGCCGGCGCCAAGCAGACGTTGGCCACCAACGCGGCCGTCGCGGCCTGCGACGCGATCGACGGCGTGGTCGACAGCATGATCGGCGATCCGCGCCAGTGCACCTACAACCCGGTCAACGATGCGGCGATCACGCGCGCCTCATGCACCTCGACCGACAACACCTGCCTGACGCCGGGCGAGGCGAGCGCAATCAACAAGATCTGGGGCGGCGCGCGTAATGCGAGCGGCAAGCCGCTGTGGCCGGGTGTCGAACGGGGCGCTGCGCTGAACGGCCTCGGCGGTGCGACGCCGTTCGCGATCGCCGTGGCCCAGCCACGCTACTGGGTCTATTTCGATCCGACCTGGGACTGGACCACGCTGACGTATTCGAACTACGAGGCGTTCTTCAAGCAGTCGATGCAGATGGTCAACCCGATGATGGCGAGCGAGACGCCGGACCTGTCGGCGTTCCGGAACAGCGGCGGAAAGATCCTGATGTGGCAGGGCTGGGCGGACCAGCTCATCATGCCGCAGGGCAGCATCATGTACTACGACGCCGTCACCAACTTCATGGGCGGCGGCTACGCGCAGACCCAGCAATTCTTCCGCCACTTCCTGGCCCCGGCGGTCGGCCACTGCAGCGGCGGCAACGGGCCGCAGCCGCAGAACCTGCTGCAGTCGGTCGTCGACTGGGTCGAGCAGGGCATCGCGCCCGATCGCATCACCGCGAGCCGCACATTGAGCGGCGGCGCGCTGCAGACGCGGCCGCTGTGCCCGTATCCGGCCGTCGCGAAGTACACCGGTTCCGGCAGCACCGACGACGCCGCCAACTTCGTCTGCGCGGCACCATGACGACACTCCGGAGACACGACATGAACATGCGCAAATCCATACTCTTGTCGGCCCTCGTGCTGGCGAGCGCTGGTGCCGTGGCGGTGCCGGTCGCCTACGAAGGCGTGCTCGTTCCCGCGGTGCCGGCGACCGGCCAGGTCGGCGGCTTCAGCTGGTTTCTCGACAACGGAGCCGGGGTCGACTACTGGCGCTTCGCCGGCGTGGCCGGCCAGACGGTGAGCTTCGCCGTCGATCGCCTGAACGGCAATCTCGATCCGGCGTTGTCGTTCTACGCCGGCATCACCACGGCCGACACGTCGCAGTTCAGCGCGAGCAGCAGCTGGGGCGGGCTGACGTTCATCGGCAGCCTCGACGACGAGAAGGCGGCGTTCGTCACGCCCGGCCCGGCCGGCGATCCGCTCGGCTCGTTCGTGCTGGCCAGCACCGGCAACTACACCGTCGTCGTCGGCGGCGCCAACAGCACCGACGCCGGCTCGTATGCCTATCGGCTGACGATGACGACCGCTGCGGCGCCGATTTCCGAGCCTTCGGTCTGGGCGATGTTCGGGCTCGGCCTTGCCGGTCTCGGCTACTTGCGCCGACGCCGGAGGCGTTGAAGTACCGGCGGCGAGCCGCTTGGCTCCAGGTGACGACTCTCTTCCGAACGCGCGTTCAGCTTCGGGATGCTGAGGAAGTGGGGCGTGTAGATCGCAGGGTCACTTACTCGCCCCGCATCGACGCGTCGATCGCCTGGGCGAGGGCCCGTTGCCCGAACGGCTTGGTCAAGCGGACGACGGAGGCGGGCAGGTCGATGCCGATCTCGGCATAACCGGTCGCCAGGATCACCGGCAGCGCTGGGAGCTGTTCGCGCGACCGTTCGATCAGTTGTTCGCCCGTCATCTGTGGCATCGCCTGATCGGTGATGAGCAACTGCACGGTGTCGTTGCCCTGCAGGATCTGCAGAGCCTCGGCGGCTGACGACGCACCACGCACTGTGTGGCCGAGCTCCTCGAGCATGGCCATCGTGCTCGACAGGACCAGGCTGTCGTCGTCGACGACCAGCACGATGAGACGCGGCGACGTTGCGGCCATCGACGGTGCGCGCGGGTCCGGCTCGCTCACCGGCAGCTGTTCGGTGGCCGGCAGCCAGAGCTCGGCGGTGGTGCCGACCCCCGGCGTGCTCGACAAGACGAACTGGCCGCCGGATTGCGACGCCAGCCCATCGACCATCGACAGGCCGAGACCGGTGCCCTTGCCGAGGCCCTTGGTCGTGAAGAAGGGTTCGGTCGCGCGCGCCAACGTCGCCTCGTCCATGCCACTGCCGGTGTCGATCACCTGGATGCGCACATAGGTTCCGGCGCTCAGGCGGCCGCCCGCGGCCTGTGTTTCCGGTTCGGCGCTGATCGTGATCGTGCCGCCGCCGGCCATCGCGTCGCGCGCATTCACGCTCAGGTTCAGCAGCGCGAGCTCGAGCTGGTTCGGGTCGACGCGCACGCATGGCAGATCGGCCGGCAGCCGGAGCTGGATTGCGACGGTCGGTCCGAGCGAGCGCTGCAAGAGGTCGAGCATGCCGTCGACGAGCACCGGAATGTCGACCGAGGTCGGCTTCAATTCCTGGCGCCGCGCGAAGGCGAGCATGCGCTGGGTCAGCGAAGCGCCGCGCAGCGCGGCCTGCATCGCGTTCTCGAGCAACTGCACCGTTTTCGGATCGGTTCCCGTGCGCCGGCGGACCAGCTCGAGGCTGCTGACGATGACCATCAGCAGGTTGTTGAAGTCGTGCGCGACGCCGCCCGTGAGCTGGCCGATCGCATCCAGCTTCTGCGACTGGAACAGCGACTCGCGGGCGCGCTCGAGCGCATGCTGGGTCGCGCGGCGCTCGCTGACATCGCGCGTGACCTTGGCGAAGCCGATCAGCTCGCCGGTGCCGTCACGGATCGGGTCGATGACGACATTGGCCCAGAAGTGGCCGCCGTCCTTGCGGACCCGCCAGCCCTCGGCCTCGTAGCGCCCTTCCTTGAGCGCGGTCGCGAGCGCCCGTGCGGGCTCGCCGTTGCGCTGGTCCTCCGGCCGATAGAACTGCGAGAAGTGGCCGCCGAGCACCTCCCTTTCCGCATAGCCCTTGATGCGCTCGGCGCCGGCGTTCCAGCTGCTGACCCGCCCTTCGGTGTCGAGCATGTAGATGGCGTAGTCGGTGACCCCTTGGACCAGCAGCCGGAACTGCTCCTGGCTGCGGCGCAGCGTTTCCTCGGCTTGTCGGCGCTCAGTCAGGTCGCGCGTCACCTTCGCGAAGCCGATCAGGCTACCCGCGGCGTCGCGAATCGGGTCGATGATCACGTGGGCCCAGAAGCGGCTGCCGTCCTTGCGCACCCGCCAGCCTTCGCCTTCGAACTTGCCTTCGCGCGCGGCGGTCGCCAGCGCGATGGCCGGCCGGCCCGCCTGCCGATCCTCGGACGGGTAGAAGCGCGAGAAATGCTGGCCCACGATCTCGGTCGCGCTGTATCCCTTGATCCGCTCGGCGCCCGGATTCCAGCTGTCGACCACACCGGTCGCATCGAGCATGTAGATCGCGTAGTCGGTGACGGCCTCGACGAGGAAGCGGTAGCGCGATTCCTCGAGGGCGAGCGGTTTCGACGGGAGGGCGTTTTCCACTCGGGCGTTCACCTGAAGCGACGCGCGATTATCGATGCACGGCCTCCGGTGAGAGGTGGTGCGGGTCGCCGGAACCGCGATCGAGCGCGGTGCTGGCGCCGACCGTCACTCGCTGGTGATCTTGCGCTCCACAATCACCTTCGACCAGATCTTCGATTCGGACGCGATGTATTTCGCCAGTTCGTCGCGCGTACCGGGTGCCGGCAACAAGCCGGCGCGGGTCAGCTCGTCGGCGACCTCGGGGGCCTTCAATGCCTTCACGAGCTCCTGGTTCCAGCGCTCGAGCAGCGGCGCCGGCATGCGCGCGGTGGCGACGAACGCATACCAGTTGGTCGCGGTGAAGCCTTTCAAGCCGGCTTCCGAGACGGTCGGCAGATCAGGCAGGAACGGCGCGCGCACAGTGCCGGTGGTGGCGAGCGGGATCAGCTTGCCGGTCGCGATGTGCTGGCCCGCGGTCGACATGGTTGCGAAGTAAAAGGCGAGGCGTCCGCCGAGCAGTTCGTTGAGCGCAGGCGCACCGCCCTTGAACGGGATGTGCACGGTGTCGAGACCACCGATCGAATTGAACAATTCGCCGGCCAGGTGCGAGGCCGAGGCGACGCCGGTCGAGCCGTAGTTCAGCTGGCCCGGCTTGCTGCGCGCGAGCGCGATGAACTCGTCGAACGTCTTGACGCCCAGGCTCGGCGGCACGACCAGCACGTTCGGAAAGTTCATGCCCATCGTCAGCGGCGCGATGTCCTTCTGCGGGTCGTAGCCGACCTTCGTGAGGTGCGGCGCGATCGCAAGCGGGCCGACCGACCCGAGCAGGATCACCGAGCCGTCGGCGCCTTCGCCGCGGGCGACCTGCTGGTGGACGATGTTGCCGCCGGCACCGGGCCGGTTCTCGATGACGACGGGCGTGCCGAGGTTGTCGGCGAGCTTCTTCGCGACGACTCGCGCTGCGTGGTCGGCGGCGCCGCCGGCGGCGAAGCCGACCAGGAGCGTGATCGGCTTCTTCGGGATGTCTTGCGCGTGGGCGAAGCTCATCCCCAGGCCGAGCAGGGCGGCGAACAAATGGCGGCGAATCATGGATGTCTCCTCGGCAGATGGATGTTGATGTTCAGTCGTCTTTGAGCACGAGTGGGCTCGGTCGCCGCTTCTCGATGGCCCATTTGAGCAGCGCCGCGCTGCGGAAGACGCCGTGCGCGAACTTGCCGTACGGCAGCGTGGCGAAGAGAGCCATCACGACGCCGAGGTGGACCGACAACAGCAGTGCGAGCGCGCTGCTCTGCCGCCATGCCGTCAGCGCGAGCCCGGTGGTCGCGGCGAGAAAGAGCAGGGCGATGAAGCCCAGGTCCATCGGGGTCTGGGCCGGATCCTTGTGAAGCGGATGGCGGCGCCGCTGCAACCACGCCAAGCTGGCGGTGCCGACCGTCAACATCACCCCGCCGACCAGGCCGAGCAGCTTGGGCAGCGCGGTGTATTCGTACGGCGCCACACGCCCCAGCGCGTAGTGGTAGAGCGTCGCCACGCAGGTCGCCGCAAAGCAGAGCGCAAAGCCGTAGAGGGTGAGGTGATGCGCGCGGCGTCTCGCCGGCGTGAACGCGTCGTCCTCTTCGTTGCAGCCCTCGCCATGGCCACCGTCGAGGTAGCGGAGGCGCAGTGCGTCCCGGGTCGCCTCGCCGACCGCGGCGGTGCTCGCCGGACCTGGCGCCTGAGCCTGCCAGAAACGCCGCACGCCGATGCCGAGGGCGAGCAGCGCAAAGCCGAACACCGGCGCGAACAAGCCCACCATCAGGCCATGCGGAAACACGCGGTAGAAGTCGCCGCCGAGCGGCGGGTGCCCGAGCGAGCCCTGGCGCGCCGCACCGAGCGCGAGGAACAGCGCCAGGCCTGCGGCGAGCGCGAGCGCGATGACCAGGCCGTTGCGCTCGTAGGCGGCACCGAACGGGCGCGGCCACGCGTAGCGCGCATAGGTCTCGCGCCGGACCTGCGCCATCGCGCGCGGCACGTTGACCGCGAACTCGTGCGGCGGCGCGTACTGGCAGGCGTGCAGGCAGGCGCCGCAGCTGTGGCATAGGTTGGCGAGGTAGTGCGCGTCGGCGGCGGGAAATTCGAGGCGCCGCGTCATCGCCGGAAACACTGCGCAGAAGCCCTCGCAATAGCGGCAGGCATTGCAAATGTGCATCACGCGGGCGACCTCGACCTCGGGCCGGCCGGCGCCGAGCGACTCGGCCTGCCGGATCAGCGCGTCAAGCGGCGGCACGCGGCGCTTCCATTCCTGCCGCAGCAGCCGCCTGTGCGCCGGCGATGCGTCCGAACGCGGTGCCGATGCTCATGCCGACGCCCGCGGTGTAGCCCTGCCCGAGCACGTTGCCGGCCATCATCTCGCCGGCGACGAAAAGGTTCGGGCTGGCCGGGCCGCCGAAGCGCACCGCGGCCGTCGCGTCGGTTTTCAAACCGAGGTAGGTGAACGTCACGCCAGGCTTCAGCGCATAGCCGTAGTAGGGCGGCGTGTCGAGCGGACGGGCCCAGTGCGTCTTCGCCGGCGCCAGCCCTTCGGTGCGGCAGTCGTCGAGGGTGGTGTGGTCGAAGCGGCCGGGCCGGCAGGCGGCGTTGTACGCATCGAGCGTGGCCATGAATGCATCGGCGTTCAAGCCGAGTGCGCGCGCCAGATCGGGCAGCGTGTCCGCCTGCACGCCGGGAAAGACCGGCGGCATGAAGCGGCCGACCGCCTTCGCGTCGATGATCGACCACGCCGACTGTCCCGGTTGCTGCGCGACCAACCGGCCCCAGATCGCATAGCGCTTCGGCCAAAAGTCCTCGCCCTCGTCGTAGAAGCGCTGCGCGTCGCCGTTGACGACGAGGCCGAGCGAGACGCAGTCGATGCGCGTGCAGATCCCGCCGTCGTAGAGCGGTGCGCGCGCATCGATCGCAACCATGTGGGCCTGCGTCGGGTCGCCGATCACGTCGGCGCCGACATCGATCAGGTGGCGCAGCAAGACGCCGGTGTTGAATCGCGTGCCGCGGATCAGGAAGTTGTCGGCTGGCCACTCGCCCTGATCGTTCTGCCCCCACGCCTCGCGCAGCCACGCGCGGTTGCTCTCGAATCCGCCGGCGGCGAGCACGCAGGCGCGCGCTTCGGTGCGGCTGCCGTCGCGTCCGATCGCGGCGACGAAGCGGCCGCGATCGAGCTCGAGGCGTTCGACCGGCGCCTCGTAGCGGACTTCGATGCCGAGCGCCTCGGCGCTGCGGTAGTAGGCATTGACGAGGGCCTTGCCGCCACCCATGAAGAAGGCGTTGGTGCGCGCGGTGTGCAGCGCACCCGACAGCGAGGGCTGAAAGCGCACGCCGTGACGCCGCATCCAGGGCCGGCAGGTCGAGGATTCGCGGATCACGAGGCGCGCCAGCGACTCGTCGGTGCGGCCGCCGGTGACCTTCAGCAGGTCCTGCCAGTACTCGTCTTCGGGGTAGGCATCGACCAGCACATCCTGCGGCGCATCGTGCATGCAGCGCAGGTTGCGCGTGTGCATCGTGTTGCCGCCGCGCCATTCGCGCGGCGCGGCCTCGAGCAGCCGAACGCGCGCGCCGGCCTCGCGCGCCATCAGCGCGGCGCAGAGCGCGGCATTGCCGCCGCCGATGACGAGGACGTCGAGGATGTCGTCTGCCATGCGGGGTACTTTAAGTGCGCGCGACGAGGCAGGAGCAGGGCGATCGGTGCGTCGCAAAGTGGCCTCGGTGTCGAAATAGTCAAGCACACATAGCGACCCACGCTGCCGCTGGGCTTCCGTGCTACTTGCGAGTAAGCGTCGCGCATCGCGAAGCTCGATTGGTCGTTATATATACTCGGAAATCACGTGTGCTTTGCAGCGCGCCATGCCCTTTCGCCTGTTCAAGACCTTTGCTGTCGCAAGCCTGCTGGCGGTCGCAGGCCTTTCGGTGCAGGCGGCCGACCTGACCGTCTCGGCAGCGGCCAGCCTGACCAACGCGTTTCGCGACATCGGCCCGCTCTTCGAGGCCGTCCACCCTGGCAGCAAGGTGCAATTCAACTTCGGCGCGTCGGGCGCGTTGCTGCAGCAGATTTCGAAGGGCGCGCCGGCCGATGTATTCGCGAGCGCCGACTCCGAGACGATGGACCAGGCGCAGAAGGCCCACCTCGTCAAGCAGCGCCGCGACTTCGTCTCCAACACGCTGGTCGTCGTCGTACCGACGTCGAGCGCCCGCGTGCCGAAGGCCGTCGCCGATCTCGCGCTGCCGGCCTACGCGCGCATTGCGATCGGCCTGCCGGCCAGCGTGCCGGTCGGGCGCTACACCAGAGGCGTGCTCGAAGCCGCCAACCTGTGGAGCGTCATCGAGCCGAAGGTGATCGGCGCCAACAACGTGCGGCAGGCGCTCGACTACGTCGCTCGCGCCGAGGTCGATGCGGCCTTTGTCTATGCCACCGACGCGGCGTTGTTGCCTGGCAAGGTGAAGGTCGCGCTCACCGTGCCGACGACTCGACCGATTCGCTATCCGGTCGCGTCGTTGGTTGCCGCGCCGAACGCCGCCGATGCCGGAAGGTTTGTCGACTTCCTGTTCACGCCCCCGGCCCTGGCGGTGCTCGCCCGCTACGGCTTCGGCAAGCCCTGACGCCGTCGAGCTGCCTTTGCCATGGACAGTGCCTGGATCGCGCTTGCGCTCACGCTGAAGGTGGCGGCGTGGGCGACGGCACTGAACCTCGTGTTCGGCGTCGGCATCGGCTATGCGATGGCGCGTTGGCGTTTCCCGGGTCGCGACGTGGTGGACGCCGCGCTCACGCTGCCGATGGTGATGCCGCCGACGGTGCTCGGCTACTACCTGCTGACCGTCATCGGCAGCCACGGCCCGATCGGAAGCTGGCTTCTGCAGATCTTCGGCATCCGGCTGATCTTCACGTGGCAGGCCGCGGTGATCGCGGCGATGATCGTCGCGTTCCCGCTCGTCTTCAAGGCAGCGCGCGCGGCCTTCGAAACGGTCGAGCCGGAGCTGGAGGATGCGGCGCGCACGCTCGGCATCGGCGAATGGGCGGTCTTCTTCCGCGTCTCGTTGCCGCTCGCTTGGCGCGGCATCCTGGCCGGTCTGCTGCTGTCGTTTGCGCGCGCGCTCGGCGAGTTCGGCGCGACCCTGATGGTGGCCGGCAGCATCGCCGGCAAGACGCAGACACTGTCGATCGCAGTCTACGAAGCGGTCCAGGCGGGGCAGGACGACACCGCCAACTTTCTCGTCGCGGTGACATCGATCACCTGCCTCGCGGTGCTGCTGTCGGCCGGCAAGCTGCTGCCCGGCCGGGTGCCCGCGCGTGGATGAGCCGCTGCGCATGATCTGGGACGTCGCGCTGCGCAAGGTGCTGCGGCACGGGCACGCGTCGTTCGAGATCGACGTCCGCTTCGCCAGCGCTGCGCAGCGGGTCGTGCTGTACGGTCCGTCGGGCGCAGGCAAGACGCAGACGCTGCGGATGATCGCCGGCATCACGGCGCCCGATGCGGGCCGGGTCGCTGTCGCTGACCGCGTGCTGTACGACAGCGCGATCCGGTCGTCGCTGTCGCCGCAGCAGCGCCGGCTCGGCTACGTGTTCCAGGACTACGCGCTGTTTCCGCACCTGACCGTCCGGCAGAACATCGCCTTCGCACGCCGCAGCGGCTGGCGCAACCCGCCGCGCCGCATCGACGATCCGAAAGTCGAGCGCTGGATCGCGGCCTTTCATCTCGAGCCGGTCGCGGGGCACTATCCGCATCAGATCTCCGGCGGTCAGCGTCAGCGCACGGCGCTGGCGCGCGCGCTCGTCACCGAACCTGCCGCGCTGCTGCTCGACGAACCGTTCGCCGCGCTCGACAAGGGCCTGCGCGAGCGCCTGCGGCAGGAGCTGAGGGACCTGCTGGCCGAGATCGACTTGCCGATGCTGCTGATCACCCACGACGACGACGACGTGCTCAGCCTGGCGGAGGAGGTCGTGCAGATGAGCCGCGGACGCGTCGACGGCGCGGCGCCCGGCCTTGCGCTCGTTGCCGCGACCACAAGCACCGAGCGCGCCGCCACGGCGATATCGCCGCTGACCTCAGCGACACGGCATCACGCGGCGCGTGTCGACCGAATGGCTGGCGCATAGAGCGGACACACCATGGCAGCGCAACGACGCAACCGAAGTCGACGCCTCGAGCTGAAGGGCTCGTTGTGGATCGCGGCTGGCGGCGAAAGCCTCGGCGGCCACGGGCGGATCGCGCTGCTGAGCGCGGTCGGCGAAGCCGGGTCGATCACGCAGGCCGCGAAGGCCCTCGGCATGAGCTACAAGGGCGCCTGGGACGCGATCGACACGATGAACACGCTGTCGGGCGAGCCGCTCGTCGAGCGCGCGACCGGCGGACGCGGCGGCGGCGGCACCCGGCTGACCGATCGCGGACGGCAACTCGTCGAGCGCTATACCGAGCTCGATGCCGTGCACCAGCGCTTCGTGCGCCTGCTCGACAAAACCGGCATGCAGCTCGATGTGCCGTTCTCGCCGCTGAACGTGCTGCATCTGAAGACCAGCGCGCGCAACCAGTGGATCGGTTCGGTGACGGCGATGCGCTCGGGCGAGGTGAACGACGAGGTCGAGATCACGCTGCCGGGTGGGGTGGTGCTCGTCGCGGTCGTCACGCGCGGCAGCAGCGCCGCGCTCGGCTTGCGAACCCGGCAGACGGTGGTCGCGATGGCCAAGGCCTCGGCCGTCGCCCTGTCGACCGAGACTCGCAAAGTTTCGGCGGTGGAACGCAACCGAATCGACGGCGTGGTGCGCGAGATCCTTCCGGGCGACCCGAACGACGAGGTCTCTGTCGACAGCGACGACGGCACGCCGGTCGTCGCCGTCGTTCCACGGTGGGTTCGAAGCAAGCTCGGCCTGGCTGCGGGGCATCGCGTCAGCGCTTTCATCAAGGCATCGGACGTCATCGTCGCTGTCGCCGGATGACGCGTGCCGCCGCAGGCGTCGCACGCTTGTCGACGGTTCGGGCGCGGCCGCTCGTCCGGGTGCGCACCCATCGCACTATCGACCAATCGGTATCATCGATTTTCGATTCGACGTGGGCGCCACGGCGCATCGGTCCCGACACAGCGGCTTGCTGAGCGAGCATCCAAGGAGGCAACCATGAGCGACACGTACGTCCTGGTCCATGGCGCGTGGCATACGGGGGCGGAACTCGAAGCCGCTGCCGAAAACATCCGCAAGAGCGGCCACACCGTGCACTGTCCGACCCTCGCCGGTAATCGAACGGGCGACGACCGCAGTCGCATCGGGCTGATGGACGCGGCGCGCTCGCTCGAAGCGTTCTTGAAGGAGAAGAACCTGAGCGGCGTGCGGCTGGTGGGTCACAGCTATGGCGGCATGGTGATCTCGCAGCTGATGGACATCGCACCCGAGCGGGTCACGCGGCTGGTCTATGTCAACGCCTTCGTCCCGAACCCGGGCGAGTCGCTCAACGACATGGTCCCGCCGATGTATGTCGCGATGTTCGACCAGATCGCCGGCGCCAGCAACGGTGCCGTGGTGCTGCCGTTCCCGATCTGGCGCGAGGCGTTCATCAACGACGCCGACCTGGCGCTGGCCACCTCGGCCTACGAGAAGCTCAACCCGCATCCCTACAAGACCTTCACTGACAAGGCGGTCCTGAAGCAGCCGCTGGCCGCCCTGCAGATCGGCAAGAGCTATGTCAACTGCCGGCTCGACATCGCGCTGCCGCACAGCCTGCCCTGGCATCCCCGGTTGTCGGAGAAGCTCGGCCTGTATCGCCTGATCGAGTGCGAAGGCAGTCACGAGATCTGGTTCACCGACCCGGCCACCATCGCACGGGCCATCATCGACGCCGGAAGGGACTAGGCGGACAAACTGCGGGCACCGTGTCGCTGATGCCCGGCCACAGATGCGCATGTTCATCGATGGTCTCGCCTAGCCGATGAACTTTCTGTGGCCTCAGTACCTGTGGTTGATGCTGGCGGTGCCGCTGCTGCCGGCGCTCTACCTCTGGCTGCTGCGCCGGCGCGACAAGCAGGTATTGCGCTACAGCAGCTTGCAGGGCGTGCGCGAAGCGCAGAGCCGGCCGTGGCGGCGGCACGTGCCACCGGCCTTGCTGTTCGTCGCGTGTGCGGTGCTGCTGTTCGCGGTGTCGCGGCCGCTCGCGTCGGTGACGCTGCCGTGGGCGAGGTCGTCGATCATGCTGGCCATCGACGTGTCGCTGAGCATGCGCGTGAACGATGTCAAGCCGACTCGCATGGTGGCTGCGCAGGAGGCCGCCAAGACCTTCCTGCGCGACCTGCCGAAGACCATCGATGTCGGGCTCGTCACGTTCGCCGGCAGCGCCCAGGTGGTCCAGCGCGCAACCCTGGATCGCGAGGCGCTGGTCAGCGCGATTGACGCCATCCAGCTGCAGATCGGCACGGCCGTCGGCAGCGCGATCGTGCTGTGCCTGGCGGAGCTGTTTCCGGACCACGGCATCAGTCTTGGTGACATGACCTTCGGCGCCAGACAGAAGGCGCGCGGCCGGGATGACAAGGAAAAGGTGGCGCCGAAGCAGATCACACCGATCGAACCGGGCTCCTACGACTCGGCCGCGATCATCCTGCTGAGCGACGGCCGCCGCACCACCGGCGTCGACACGCTGGAAGCCGCGAAGATGGCCGCCGATCGCGGCGTGCGCATCTACGTGGTGGGCCTCGGCACGGTCGACGGCGAGGCTTCGAGTGCTGACGGCATGGCCATCTACATGAAGCTCGACGAGCCGACGCTGCGCGAGGTGGCGCGCATGACCGGTGGCGACTACCACCATGCCGGCACCGCGGAGAAGCTGCGCACCGTATACGAGACCCTCGGCTCGCGCCTACAGGTGCAGACCCGCGAAACCGAGCTAGCACCGGTACTCGCCATGGTCGGCGCGATCCTGGTGCTGATCGCCGCAACGTTGTCGCTGTTCTGGTTCGGCCGCGTTGGCTGAGCGGCGGTCGAAGTCGCGCGATGGTTGAACAGGTCGAATGGGTTTGTCCGACCTGCAGGGGCGCGGTGACCACGCCTTATTGCGCGCATTGCGGCGAGGAGCCGCTACCACCGCGCGACCTGACGCTTCGCGGCATCGCCGAGAAGGCTCTGCACGCCCTCACCAGCATCGACGCGCGCGTGGCTCGCAGCGCCTGGACGCTGTTGCGTCGCCCGGGTGAGCTGACGCTGGGCTGGACGCGCGGGAGCCGCCGAGCATTCGTCGCGCCTTTCCAGCTGTTCCTGATCGCCAACGTCATCTTCTTTGCGCTGCAGTCGCTGACCCACGAGAACATCTTCAGCTCATCGCTCGACTCGCACCTTCACCAGCAGGATTGGAGCGCTCTCGCGCAGTCGCTGCTGACCCGACGACTCCAGGAGACGCATGCGAGCCTCGAGCAGTACACGCCGGTGTTCAACCGGGCCGCGCTGCTGAACGCGAAGTCGCTGATCTTCCTGATGACGCTACCGTTCGCCGCGCTGCTGGCGCTGATTTTTATCCGCAAGCGCCGTCCGTTCATGACGCACGTGGCGTTCTCGTTCCATCTCTACACCTTCCTGCTGCTGCTCTTCTGCGTCGCTCTGATCGCGGCCAGGCTGAGCGCGCTGCTCGGATGGGGCGGGTTGGAAGCACCGATGGTGGACAACGTCCTCAGCGCCGCCAACCTGGCGGCCTGCGCGCTGTACGTCTACGCGGCCATCGGCCCGGTCTACGGCGCCCGCGGGCCGCTGCGCGCTGTCAAGGCGCTGGTTCTGACCCTGGCCGTGGGCGCGATCGTGCTCGGCTACCGGTTCGCCATATTTCTGATCACGCTGTACGCGACCTGATCACCCGTTCACGCCACTCACCTCTCGACTTTGATCGTGGACGGGCACGTAGCGTCCTTCGCGTGGATCTTCTCGACCTGATGTTCGCCACGGACGTCGCCGTACCGATACGTGCATATCGTGTTCGACACCCCGGTCATTCCGGATCCCGCTCGGGAATCGACCAATTTGGCGGTGACGACCTCTTTTGCCATGCACGCTGTGACCGCCAGAGCCGCGATTGCGATCGCGAAATGAGACTTCATCATTCGTTCCCTCCTGAGCTGCACTGTCGTCCCGGTTGGGAACGATCCGGCTGGACCGCAGCGTGAAGCGCTTCGAGATCAAGTATCGACCTGCAACGTCGAATCGCCTCGCCCGATGAACCATTTCAGTGACAGCCGTCGCAGGAGGTTGCCATAGGGCGGGTAGAACAACCCGATCGGGAAGAAGCGATGGCGCTTGAAGACGCTGCGCGCATGCGACAGCTCCCGAAAGCCCTCGATCCCATGGTAAGTGCCCATGCCGGAGTTGCCGATCCCGCCGAACGGTGCGTCATGGTTGATCACATGCCAGGCCCAGTCGTTGATGGTGACGCCGCCCGAATGTGTGCGCCGCAGCACATCGTTGCGCGCCGCGGTGTCATGCCCGAAGCAATACAACGCGAGGGGCCGCGGCCGGCTGCGGATGAAGGCGATCGCGTCGTCGTTTGTGTCGTACGGGATCACCGGCAGGATCGGGCCGAAGATCTCGTCGCGCAGCAGCGCCATGTCGGCGGTGCAGCCGGTGACGATGTGCAGTGGCATTCGACGCGACTGACCCACAACGCCGCAGGGCGTGACCTCGGCGCCTTTCGCGCGAGCCTCCTCAAGCATCGAATTCAGACGCGCCGCATGGCGGTCGCTCGCAATCGAGGTGTAGTCGGGGTTGCGCTCCGCACGGTCGCCATAAAGCGCTACGAAGCTGGCCCGCACTTGGGCGACGAACTCCTGCACCGATTCGCGTGGCACCAACGCAGAGTCGGGCGCCACGCAGACCTGGCCGCTGTTGGCACCCTTGCCGTGGGCGATGCGCAGTGCGGCGTCGCGCAGCGAGTAGCCACGCATCACCAGGGCCGGTGACTTGCCGCCCAGCTCCAAGGTGACCGGCGTCAGGTTCTGAGCGGCCTGGCGCATCACGATGCGACCCACCGCCGGAGAACCGGTGAAAACGAGGTGATCGAAGGGCAGCGACGAAAAGACATTCGGGTCCTCGAGTTCACCGCCGACCAGTGCGACATGGTCCTCGTCGAACACCTCGCCGAGCATCCGCTTCAGCACCGCGTTGGTGGCCGGCGTGACTTCGGGCATCTTGATCATCACCCGGTTGCCGGCCGCAAGCGCAGTGGCGAGCGGGCCGATCGAGAGGTAGACCGGGAAGTTCCAGGTCGCGATCACGCCCACCACGCCCTTCGGCTGGTAGTGCACGCGCAGGCTGTTGGAGAAGAACAGCAGCTCGGTCTTGCGGCGGCTCGACTTCATCCAGCGCGCCACGTGAGAGAGCGCATGGTTGATCTCGAGCGTGGTGGGTAGCAGATCGAGCATCGCCGACTCGGCCGGCGAGCGCCCGCCGAAATCGCGGCCGATCGCCTCGGCGAGCACATCCTGGTAGCGCGAGAGCTGCTTCTTCAGCGCCCGCAGATGGTCGCGCCGCGCATCGACGCTCGGACAAGGGTTCGCCTCGAAGGCGCGCTGCTGCGCATCGAAGCAATCGGCAACGCGTGCAATCGCTTCGACGGCGGGAGTTCGGTCGTTCTGCATGGAGGTTTCCTGGCAATCGGGATCAGGCACTGGCATCCGCCGGCGATGCGAGCGCCGCGGTCGTCGGCTCTTCGTATGGCCGGCCGCCCGGACGCAGCGCGCTGTGCGCCCGCTGCGAATGCGAGAGCGGGTAGAACATCTGGTCGGCCCAGTGCTCGTCGCCGAACAGCACGTCGTCCTGCAAGCCGACGGCGGCGGGGTACTTGCGCGTGATGTGCGCCGAGCCGAACAGCAGGTCCCACACGAACAGCCGGTTGCCGAAGTTGCCCTTGTAGTGGCCGATGCCGTCCGCGTTGGTCAGCGCGTGGTGCGCCCAGTGCGAGGCCGGCGTCGAGATCAGGCGCTCGACCACCACATCACCGGCGCGAGGGCACGAATCCGATAGGCGTCCCAGCGCCAGGCGCAGTGCGCGCCCATGATCACCGTCACCTTGACGACGAAGTAGAACGTGTAGACGGCCCCGGCACCGAGAAAGAACAGCACGCCGGCCATCCACAGCCCTGGCATCAACAGGTAGTAGAAGAAGTTGTTGCGATAGGTCATGCGGATGCTCATGTACTTGGCCGAGTGGTGCGCACGGTGCAGCGGCCACAGAAGCGGCGTGTGCGAGAGCCGATGCCACCAGTACTGCGTCATGTCGTCGGCGACGAGGAAGAGCGCCACCATGGCCCACCACGGCAGGTCGGCCCAGGCGCCGCGCTGTCCCGGCATCAACCAGGTGCAGAGCTTGTCGGCACAGAGCAGAGCCACCGGTTGTGCGATCGCGATCAGGCTGAGGAACATCAGCACTTCGAGCTTCGTGTCGTTGCGGTTGGCACGGACCGTCGTCTGGTAGCGCCGGGTCGTGTATTCCATGGCGGCGAAGCCCACGATCACGCTGATCACGAGGGCGTTCTGGAGCAGGGGGCTCATCGTTGTCTCCTGAGAGTGGCCCATCGACGGGCGCTTGAGGGGCGGGCAGGATGGTCGCTGCCGCCCTTCAATGTGTCCATTGCATTGTTAACATCGCTTCGATGCGCCGCCAGCATTGCCGCATGCCGATCGACTTGAAGCGTCTCGGCCACCTGGTCGCATTGGCCGACGAATGCCATTTCGCGCGCGCGGCCGAGCGGGTGCACCTCAATCAGCCTTCCTTCAGTCGCAGCATCCAGGCCGTCGAGCGCGACGTCGGCATGCGTCTGTTCGACCGCGAGACCGGCGACGTCAAACCGACACCTGCCGGCGCGTTTTTGATCGAGCGTGCGCGCCGCCTGCTGTTCGATGCGCGCTGCCTGCAGCGCGACGCGGCTCTCTATCGCGAGAGCGGGCTCGGCGACACGGCGTTCGGCGCCGGGCCATTTCCTGCCGCCACAATCGTCCCGCAGGTGGCGTTGCGCCTAAGGCGACAGCACCCCGGCGTCGGCCTTCGGATCGAGCTGAACAACTGGGAGTTGCTGCTGGAGCGCCTGCTCGCCGAGGACATCGAGTTCTTCGTCGCCGACGAGCGCGATCTGCCGACCGATCCGAAGATCGAGGTGGCCTCGCTGGCACGGCAGGCTGCGCATCTGTACGTACGCCGCGGGCATCCGCTCGCCGGGCGGCGATGCCTTTTTTCCAAGGCTTGGCAGTTCGGGCTCGCGGGCGTGCGCTTTCCAAAGCCGATGAAAGCGCTGGTCGCCCTGGCCGGCCTGCCCGCGGGTCAGGAGCCGGTGCTCGCGGTGGAGTGCGACGACATGTCGCTGCTTCGCCAGCTGGCGCTTGCCACCGACACCGTGATCGCTGCGCCGCAGGGCGCCCTGCATGACGACGTGCGCTCGGGTGCGCTGGTGCGCCTGATCGTCGACGACCTGCCCGATGTCTACGCCCAGATGGGCATCGTCACCCTCGCCAATCGCACACCGTCACCGATGGCCCTGCGCGCGATGGCGTCCGTGCGAGAGGTCGCGGCCGAGGTGAGCGCTGCAGCCGACGCTGCGGTTGAAAAGGTGGCCAAGGTCCGCAGCCGTGTGCGGAAGCCGCGCGCACAATGATCTGAGGCTAGTTCGAGAGGTGGGTATGACAACGCGCCCTACGGTCGTGATCGTCGGTGGCGGGATCGGCGGGCTCTTCGCCGCCAACGCGTTGATCGCGCATGGGCTGCGCGTCACGGTCCATGAACAAGCGTCGGCACTCGGCGAGATCGGTGCCGGCGTCTTCGTGACGCCGAATGCGGTGCGCCATCTCGAGCGAGTCGGCCTGGGCCCGGCCGTCGAGCGCGCCGGCGCGCGGGTCGGTCCTGGCTCGCACTACTTCCGGCACGATGGGACGCCGATCGCACCGGTCCAGGTGACCGACGCCGCCGGCTGGAATGCCGTCTTCGGCATGCACCGGGCCGATCTCGTCGATCTGCTCGCCGCCGCGTTGCCCGACGGCGTGGTTCACACCGGCCATCGCGCCGTCGGGGTCGTGCAGGACGGCGATTCGGCACGCGTGACTTTCGTCAACGGAGCGACTGCCGAAGGCGATGTCGTCGTGGCCGCCGACGGCATCCACTCGGCGCTGCAGTCCCATGTCGTTCCGCCGTCGAAGCCGATCTTCCACGGCAAGATCTCTTACCGCGGGCTGGTTGCGGGCGAACGCCTGCCTGGCTGGCCGATGGACCGCTGGCTGATGTGGGCCGGGCCTTCCAAGCACTTCCTGGTCTTTCCGGTTCGCCACGGCACGATGGTGAACTACGTCGGCTTCGTGCCGACCGATGAGGAGATGAAGGAGTCGTGGTCCGCGCCCGGCGATTCAGCGGTGCTGCGCCAGACCTTCGAAGGCTGGGACCCGCGAATCGGCCAGGTGCTCGCGCAGGTCGACAAGACCTTTCGCTGGGCGCTCTACGATCGCGAGCCGTTGCCGACGTGGAGTCGGGGACGATTGACGTTGCTCGGCGACGCAGCGCATCCGATGCTGCCGCATCTCGGCCAGGGCGCCAATCAGTCGATCGAGGACGGGATGGCGCTGGCGACGATCCTTTCGGATGTCGGTGCCTCCGCGGTCCCCGGCGCGCTGCTGGCCTACGAGCGACTGCGGCGCGAGCGCGTCGCCGAGATTCAGCGCGGCGCGCGGCAGAACGGCTTGCGTGTCGATTCCGATGTGGCCGACTTGAAGGTGCGCGACGCCGAGCTGGCCGCGCACGCTGAATTCCGCAAGCAGCTGTACGCCTACGATGTGGTTCCGGCGGCACGCGCTGCGGCAAGCGCGTTGGCGCCGTAGCGCGCCATCCGCGCTATCGGCGCCCGCATCACTTGATGAGGCCGGTCTTCCTGGCCAGATCGGTGACGCGCCGCAGCTCGTCGCGCATTTCGGCCGCTTGCTGCTCGGGTGTCGCGTAGCTCTGCACGATGCCGAGGGGCGCCAGCTTCGCGGCGATAGCCGGCTCCTTGACGGCCTGCTCGACGGCGGCGACCAGCGCCTTGCGTGCATCCTCCGGAATGCCCGCCGGCGCGAGAAAGCTGAGCCAGACGCCGAACAGTTCTTCCGCATGGCCGAGCTCGCGCATCGTTCGCACCTCGGGGGCATCCGGGACCCGGCTCGATGCGACGATCGCGCGGAACGCGCCGGACTTGATGTGCGCGTTGAGCGCGCCGAGCGCCAGCACGACGGCCTCGATGTGCTCGCCGCGTAACGCGGTGACGGCCGGCGCGGCGCCGGCGTACGGGACCGCGAGCAGCTGCGCGCCGGTCAGCGCGTTGATCAGCTGGATGCAGAAGTCGCCGACCGAGCCCGCGCCGGGGTGGCCGATGCGCACGCGTCCGGGCTCCTTTTTCGCGTACTCGAGAAGCTCCGCCAACGTCTTGTAAGGCGCGTCGCTGCGCACGACCAGCACGCTCGGCGTGCGCGATGAGACGCCGAGCGGCGTGAAGTCGCGGGCCGCGTCGTACGTCACCGCCTGGGGCTCGATCACCGGCCGGAAGGTGAGGGCGCTGTTCGGTGAAAACAGGATGGTCTGGCCGTCCTTCCTGGCCTGCATGACGGCGTTCGCGCCGAGGGCACCGCCGGCCCCCGGGCGATTGGTCACGACGACGGACGTGTTCAACGCCTTGGCCAATTCCTCGGCGAGGACTCGCCCCGAGACGTCCGCGGCATCGCCCGGCGCCAGCGGGACGACGACGGTGACCGGTCCATGCGGGAAGGGTGAAGCCTGACCGAATGCGGGAAATCCGGCGGGCAACAGCGCGAGCCCTAGAACGGTACGCCGGGCAATCGTTGGCATGGGTGGCTCCGAGATGTCGGCCAGGACAGGCGCTCAAGTATCACGTCCGGCGCGTGAGCAGGCGCCGCCCTTCCTGCCACGTCCCCTTCGCGGCATTTCTCACGTCATCACGCCCGGCATACGCGACTTTGCCCGCCACTTGCCGATCTACTAGGAGCGCGCAGATCGCCGTGGAAAGGTCAGCGCGATTGACACGTTCGATTGCAATGTCGGCCTGCGCGCCGGCCCATCGCGAGGACAGGACGAAATGCGTCTGAGTTGTGGACCCCGTCAGGGGGCCTTCCTGGCCGCCTCGGCGGCTCTGCTAACGGGCTGCGCGCAGCCCATCCCGAAATATGTCTCGCAGGCGAGCGGACCGCGGGCCGAACTGGTCATGCGCGGCCATGTCTTGCCGGGCGAGGCGTACGGCGTCTACGTGTTCAAGGACGCGCTGAACTGCACCGGCCCGCAGCGCGTCGGGATCGGCGTCGCCAGTCGCGATCCCGAGACGACGTCGATCGACGCCGGACTGAGCACGGCCGAAGTCTTCCTGACCAAGGCGGACAAGTCGATCTGCCGCGTGCGCTGGTCGTTCGAACCGGTCGCCGGTCGCAAGTACCTGATCTCGACGTTGAGCACGCCGACCGGGTGCACGGCGCGGATCCTCGATGCCACCGATCCGCGCAAGATGGTCCGAGAGCAAAGCCTGCGGCGTCGTGACGTCGGCGGGCGACTTTGCGTTCCGCTGTCGCAGACCACCACCGTGGCCGAGGCCGAGTCGCGATCGCAAGCGGCGGGTGAATCGGATCTGCCGATTGCGAGGAATCTGCCGACCAACAAGACGGCCGTCCACGCCGTGGTCACAGAAGATGATCTCCGCGATCTGAAAGGCAAATGACGATGAGAGTCACTGGCCGTCGACTGGCGCTTCGTCGCCTTGCTGCAGTTGTCCTCACCTTTGGGGCCTGGCCAGCTTCAGCAGAGTCTCTGAGCGCGGCGCAGATCTATGCGCGTCTTGAGCCCAGCATCTGGGTCGTTCGCACCTTCGACAAGGACCAGCTGCCGCTGGGACAGGGCAGCGCGGTGGTCATCGGCCCCGAGACATTGATCACCAATTGCCATGTGCTGCGGAAGGGGAAGCGCGTCGAGGTCACGCACGCCAAAGCGCTGTCGGTGGCAACGCTGGAGCTTTGGGATACCGCTCGCGACCTGTGTCAATTGCGTGCGCCCGGCGTGAGCGCCCCCGCTGTCCCGCTCGCGAGCGACGCCGTCGTCGTCGGCCAGACCGTCTACGCACTCGGTGCTCCCGCTGGATTGGAGCTCACGTTGAGTGCAGGTCTCGTCTCCGGGCTTCGGCACGACGACGCCGAGCGCTTGACGGCGATTCAGACCTCGGCCGCCATTTCGCCGGGTTCGAGTGGGGGTGGCCTCTTCGACGAACAGGGTCGACTGATCGGCATCACGACCGCGTTCGTCGGCGGCAACACCCAGAACCTGAACCTGGCGTTACCCGTTTCGATGGTGCACGAACTGCCGGAGCGCCATGCGTCCGCGCAGGCGGCGAAGGGAGCTCCCTTGAAACCGGCAGCTGCCAGTTCGGGAACGCACGCGCTCGCCGGGCAATGGTCGGGTGAATTCCGCTGCGGGGCCTACCTGGGTACGGCCAGCGTTCCCAATCCCAACCCGTGGAACGTCACCGCGATGATGACGGTGCGGGACGACGGCAAAGCAGTGATCGTCCGTGGCGACTCGACCTATTCGGAAAGCCTCGCCGGCGACATCCAGCCTGATCGATCGGCGTCGTTGAAAGGCCGCGGCGCGATGAAAAGCCGGCCGGGTGGATCGTGGAGCACCGAAGTCGTCGGTCGCTTTGTCGGCGCCGGCAATGCGGATCGCTTTGAAGGACACGGCCAGATCGGCTCGGCCACCGGCGAGATCAGCCGTCGATGCACCGTTTTGTTGACAAAGAACACTTGACCTTGCGAGCCGTGCCGATATGACGTCGCGGGCACGGTCTCCGATAAAATGACGTCATGTTCACATCGATCCCGGCCCTGAGACTTCAGTGTCAACGTCCGCTCCGCGCGAACGTTAACGCGGGCTGCTCGTGGCTGCGCGCATCGACTGCATGTGCACAGACAGGACTTTCCCGTCCTGTGCTCGCCGCACATCCCTGAGCCCGACGATCTCCTCCATTCCAGCGCATTGAGGTCGTCGGGCACCCAGCCCGCGCGACACGCGACGCCCACGATGGCGTTTCGCACCTACGCAAGGAATGAAAGTGAACATGCAAAGTCGTGAGCGCGTTCTCACGGAGTTGGACCATGTGCGGTTGGCGATGCTCGCGAACCGAGGCCTGGCGGACTCGCCGGGCATCGACGCGGTGCTCGACGACGCCCTCGTCGTCCCCTCCAGAAAAGTTGCCCCGGACATCGTGACGATGTACTCCCAGGTGCTGTTGCGCATGGTCGAGGACGGGACCCTGCGCAAGCTGACCCTGTGCTATCCGCAGGACGCCGAACCCCAGTTCGGTTTCGTGTCGGTCCTCTCGCCGATCGGCCTCGGGCTGCTTGGTCAGCAGGTCGGCGCGACGGTCGGCTGGGAATCGCCGGACGGCACCGAGCGGATGGCGGAAGTGGACGCGATCCTCTTCCAGCCCGAGGCGAGCGGCGACTACACGACGTAGTCGACCGTTGCCTTCCGCAGCGCAGCGCGCAGTGCCCGATGGGCCTGCGTGATGACACACACGTCGGACTTTTGCGTCCGGCAGGAAGCCGGCTTCTGCGATGACCTTTTCGCAGCGCGGCTTCGCGACTGGGAGTTCCCATGAAGCTCAACAACATTCTCGTGGCCGTGTCCTTTTCCGAACGGTCGATCGACGCCGTACGCAAGGCCGTCCGTCTCGCGGCGGACCGCGATGCCGGCATCACGTTGCTGCACGTGCTCGAGCCCGTGAAGCGTCACGGCGTTCGGCGGTTGTCCGACCAGCAGGCATTGCTCCGCGCGCGTATGACCCAGGCCAGAAAGGAGCTGGCTCGTTATGCCGGCGAGATCGCTGCGAAGGATCGACTGCCGGTCTCCTTCCGCATCGAGATCGGAGAAAGGGTGTCGTCGATCGCACGCGCCTGCGAAGAAGCCGATCTGCTGGTCATCGGGGGCACCCAAATGCGCGGTTTGGCCGCTGCGTTCCACAGGTCGACGGCAGAGCGCCTTGCCGGCATCTGCCGCGTCCCGATCCTCGTGGTGAACGGACCGCATGAAGGCCGCTATGCGCGGGCACTCGTTCCCGTCGATGGCGACTACGAGTCGGTTTCTGCGCTTAGCGCGGTGGCACAACTGTGGCCCCACGCCGAGCTGACTTTGTTCCACGCCATGGATACCCGGCAAGAGCAGTTGATGCGCATGCACGACGTCCCGTTGTGGGTGGTCCGGAAGCGGCAAACGTTGCGCATGGCCAGAGGGCTGAACTACCTGAAGGCGCTGGCGGCACGTGCCGAGGTCTCGACGAAGAGCATCGCCTTTCGCCTTGCGTACGGTGACGCCTGGCGCGCCGTTCTGTCGATGCAGAACGAGCTAGATGCCCAGATCGTGGTGATGATGAAGCGCGAGGCATCGGCGCTCATCGACTTCATTCCGGGGGGCACGGTTCGGCACTTGCTCACTCGGTTGCGATGCGATGTCCTGTTGACGCCGGACCCGGCGCGGAGTCGTGCCGCCAGGGGGCGAATGGCGCACGAGCAATCGCGTCACCCAATGGACCTTCTCATGTCGAGTTAGCAAGTCAGGAGACCGTCAATGAAAAAGTCGTGCACCCCCGTGAGCGATCTGATGCTGAGTCCGTTTCAGGCCTTCTTCCCAACCGCGTGCTTTCTCATGGGCAGTCTGGAACGCGAACAGTGGTTGAATCTGGAGGGGCTCTACGCTTACTGGTTTCAAGCGGGCCTGGGGCAATATCCGGCAACTCACACAGGTACGTACGCCACCCGGCCGAATGTGTTTCCCGGATTCTGTGAAAGGACTTCCTCATGAACGCGACGACGTTGATGCCGGCGGCATTCATCGGCCACGGCAGTCCGATGAACACGCTCGAAAGCAACCGCTACACCGCCGCTTGGCAGGCCCTCGGCCGCGCACTCCCGAGGCCGCGTGCGGTGCTGGCGATCTCGGCCCACTGGTACATCAACGGGAGCGCCGTCACCGCGATGCGACAGCCGCGGGTGATCCACGACTTCTACGGTTTCCCGCGTGCGCTGTTCGAGTTCGACTACCCGGCACCCGGCTCACCGGAGGTGGCACGCGAGGTCACCGAGCTGGTGCGACCGGGCTTCGTCGGCCTTGACGAAGACAGCTGGGGGCTGGACCACGGCACGTGGTCGGTGCTGGCGCACGTCTTCCCCAAGGCCGATGTGCCGGTGGTGCAGCTGTCGATCAACGCCGGCGAAGGATTGCGCTACCACTTCGAGCTGGGCAAGAAGCTGGCAGCCTTGCGCGCGCGAGGTGTCTTCATTCTCGGCAGTGGAAACGTCGTGCACAACCTGCGCCGCATCGATTGGGGCCGGCCAGAGGGCGCTTTCGACTGGGGCCAGCGCTTCGACGCGGACGTGAAGCGGATCATGACAACGAAGCCGCAGGAGATCCTGGCGATCGAGACGCACGCCGACTACGCGGCGTCGGTACCGACGCCGGAGCACTTTCTTCCGCTCCCCTATCTGGCCGGTCTGTGCGACGCGTCAGGGCAAGGCGCCGAGGTGCTTGTCGAGGGTGGCACGCTGGGTTCGATCACGATGACCAGCTATCTGCTCGGCTGCGATGGCCTGCGACAGGATGGACATCATCCGGCGCCGGCAGCCTCGCTTCCCGATCCGGGCAGCGTGCCACCGGAGCAGACGAACACGTAGCCGCATTCCTCGGCGCATGGCTCGGGTAGATTGCGTCAAATGATGGCGCTGCGCGGGCTCGCGTTTCTTCTGTTGCTGCAAGCGGCCGGAGAAGGGCTTGCCCGTGCGTTGGGATTGCCGTTCCCCGGCCCGGTGATCGGGCTGATGCTGCTCCTCGCCGCATTGCGCGTGGCGTGGGTCCGCGAGCCGATCGCCGTGGTGGCCGAGTTCTTGCTCGAGCACCTGTCGCTGTTGTTCGTACCTGTCGGCGTCGGGGTCATCACCCACCTCGATCTGGTGTCCCGGTACGGTCTGCAACTGCTCTTGGTGATCGTGCTGTCGACCTGGATCGGGATGGCGATTACCGCCCTCGTGCTGCGTTCTGTTCTCGGTACGGGTGCCGATGACGAGGACCGCGATGGCTGACTTCGTGCTGCTCTGGGTGTACCTCGCGTCGACGCCGCTGTTCGGCTTGACGGCGACGGTCGCGACTTACGTTGCTGCTCAGGCGTTTTACGACCGCGTCGGTCGCGCGCCGTGGGCGAACCCGGTCTTGTGGTCGGTCGTGGTGATCGGCTGCGTGCTGGTTGCCACCAGGACGTCTTATCCGACGTATTTCGCCGGTGCGCAATTCATCCATGTGCTGCTCGGGCCGGCCGTGGTGGCGCTGGCCTGGCCGCTGTGGCTGCGTCGCATCGAGGTTCGCAAGCGTGGCGTCGCGCTGACGCTGGCCTCGCTCGCGGGTGGCTTGGCCGCGGCGGGAAGCGCGGTGGCGATCGGCTGGGCTTTCGACATGCCGCTCGATGTCCTGCGCTCGCTGGCTCCCAAGTCGGTCACCGCTCCGGTCGCGATGGGAATCGCCGACCGAATCGGCGGCGTTCCGGCGCTTGCGGCGGTCTTTGCGGTGGTGACCGGGATGGTGGGCGCGCTATCGGCCAAGTACCTGTTCAACCTGCTGCGCATCGACTCCTGGGCGGTGCGCGGATTTGCGCTCGGCACCGCGTCTCACGGCATCGGTGCAGCACGCGCGCTCCAGGTCCACCCGAATGCCGGGGCCTATGCCGGCATTGCGCTGGGGCTGCAGGTGGTTATCTCCTCGGTGTTGATGCCGTTCCTGTTCCGGTGGTTGGGTTAGGCACGCAACTCGCACTCAACGTCCAATGGGCTCTCACGCTCACGCTCAAGCTGCCTCCTCGTCGCACGGCTCCACCCCATCTGCCCTCAACTCAGCCAGCGTCGTTGCCAGGCCTGCAGCTGAATGGACACCCAGCTTGTCGAAGACCTTGCGCCGGTGCTCTTCGATCATGCGTTCCCCGACGTGCAAGTCGTGGGCAATCACTTTGTTCAGCTTGCCTTGAGCTACGCGACATGCCACGCGTTTCTGCTGCGGGGACAGGCTTACCCACAACGAGAGGCGGAAAGCGGCGCGTCGTGATGTGTCGAACCATTCGGCTTCCTGGGCGAGCGCCGACGTGACCTTGCCCACCAGGCGATCAATGTGCGGCTTCTCGACGAAATCCAGGCTTCCCTTGCTCATCGCTGCGACGACCAGCGGGATGTCACCCTGGCCGCTCAAGAAGAGCACCGGTGCTCGCTCCCGCAGGCCGCGCGCGATCAGCGCGTCATGCAGCGCCGGACCCGACATCGGCTCCATGCGGACGTCGAGCACGAAGACGGCACGCAACTCAGGGAGCAGCGAATCGACCTCGTTCAACAGTTCGTGCCCGCTTGCGAAGGTACGGACGGTGTGACCGGATTGCCTGAGCGCAAAGGCGACGGCGTTGCGCACGTCGGGCTCATCGTCCACGACAAAGATGGTCGGGTTCATGCGAGTTCCAGGTTGTGCATCGAGACCGCCACCGGCAGCGTGAACGAGATGCAGGCGCCGCCATCCGGGCGGTCGGCGGCAGCGAGCCGTCCGCCATGCTGTTCGACGATCGAACGGCAGATGCCGAGCCCCAGGCCCATGCCCTCGCGCTTGGTGCTGAAGAACGCGGCGCAAAGGTCATCGAGGCTTTGACCCAGCAATCCGGGTCCGGTGTCACAGACCGCTAGTTCTACGGCGCTGCGTTCTCCTTCATCCGATGCGATCAACCGCGTCCGCACATCGATCACAGGCTGTCCGGGCCGGCCGGCCATCGCGTCCGCCGCGTTGCGCAGCAAATTGGTAAGGACTTGCTCGATGCCGATGTGATCGGCCATGACCAGCGGCAGAACTTCGGCGCGATCAAGCCGCACCGTCGCTTGCAGGCGCTGCATCAATCGGCGCCGCGGCTGCAGCACCTCGTCCACCAGCGCGTTCAGGTCGCAGGGTTGTCGGACCGGCTCGGCCCGGGCGCCTTGGCGGCGAATCCAATTGACGATGTCTCCGGCGTTGGTCGCGTTGCGCTGCAACGCCTCGACGGCGGCCAGGACCTCGTCGTCGACGGTGGTGCCTTTGCGGAGCGCAACCTTCAGCCCTGTGCTGTAGCCGGCGAGTGCCGCCAGCGGCTGATTCAACTCATGTGCGAGTTCGGACGCGATCAACCCGAGGTCGTTGAGCCTCGCATGCTGGGTCAGTGCTTCGGTGTGGCGGCGCTCGAGGTCCTCCAACCGCTTGCGTTCACCGATGTCGACGATCGATCCCATCCAGCCAAGATGCCGGCCTTCGCCGTCGACGAGGCGCGACTCGAAGATCACGACGTCGACAGCGTGCCCCGCACGGTGGCGCCAACGCGTTTCGTAGCCGGCCGCGGGTGCGGCGCCGGCCAGCGTATTGAGGTTGGTTGCCATCAGGGCATCGATCGCCTCGGGCGGCCAGAAGGGCAATGGCGGCACGAGACCCACCAGTTCCTCCTGGCTGTAGCCCACCATCTCGCACAGCGTCTTGTTGACGTAGAGGATGCGGCCTTCCGTGTCGCGCGCGCGAAGGCCCACCAGCGCGGAGTCCTCCATCGATCGGCGCCATGCCGCTTCGGTTCGGGATGCGGTCTCCGCTTGCTGCACCTGTCCTACCTCGCGCCGCAGCAGCAGCGAGGCCGCGATGCCCAGTCCGAGCAGGCCCGTCACCAGCGCGATGACACCGCCGCCACGGAACCAGGGCTGCGGCGCTTCGTAAGGGGCCAGACGCAACGTCGCGTCCCGGAAGGAGGCGAGAGACCGTTCGAACGGCGCGTTCTGGGGCTGTCGGTCGGCGCGCGCGGTCGTGGCGATGATTTCGCCGAGCTCCGACACGAAGGTGACCTCATAGCGACCGCTCAGCCAGGCCAGGTCCGTGCTGCCCAACAGGTCGGTCAGGTCGTAGCGCGCCAGCACCTTTCCTTCGCGCAAGCCGGCCGTTGCCGGAACGGCCTGCTCAAGATGATCGGCCTGACCGCGGCCCTGGACGCGCAGGACGTCTGTCGATGGCGCGGCGGCCGCTCCGACAGTGCGATCGGCGAGCCCGAGCACACGCAAATCGGCGTCCAACCAGACCACCCGGTTCCACAGCCGATCGAACCCGGCGATCACCTCGGGCAGACCCTTCAAGTCCGTCGATGCCGGGTCGGGTTGTGCGGACAAGCGCATCGCCACCTCGCGCAGGCGAGCGCGTTCCAGATCGAGTCGGGCCTCCATCTGCACCTGCACGCTGGTGGCATCCGCCTGCAGTTGACGCGCAAGCGCTTGGCGATCGTGCGCCTCATTGGAAGCTGCCCATAGGCCGACCACCAGCATGAACACGAGGCAGAGTCCCAACGGCAACAGCCACAGACCGCGCCGTAACAAGTTGGGCCGCACGCTCCGATGGGTGATGCCAGCAAGCTCACCCGGGTTCGTCGCGCGGTCCATGCGGGGACTTTATCAAGCGCATGCCGCAGCTCGCGGGTGACAGACCTTCGGGTTCCCACACGTGTGGACCACCACACTTGGCGCTTGCCGGCGAGTGCCTAGACTGCCACCCATCGAGAGGACACCATGCAACACGCCGAGCTTTCGTCACCCCCCGACATTTTTCGACGCGGACTGCGCCTCGGAGTCGTCAGCATCGCGTTCATGGTCGCAACGGTTCACGCGCAGACCGTCGCTCCGATCCTCATCGAGTTCAGCCATGTCGTGAAGCCGGATACGCCGAAGGGCAAAGCGGCGCAGCGCTTCAAGGAACTGGCCGAGTCGCGCACGGCAGGGCGGGTGCGCGTCGAGATCCATCCCGACAGCCGGCTTTACAAGGATCGCGAGGAACTCGATGCGTTGCGCCGTGGGGCCGTCCAGATCCTGGCGCCGTCGCTGTCGAAACTGGCCGGCGTGGGTGGCGGCGACATGGAGGTGTTCGACCTGCCTTTCTTGTTCAAGGATCAGGCCGCTTTTCGCGCCGTCACGCAAGGGCCCGTCGGCACGGCCATGCTGCGCAAGCTCGAGAAGAATGGCATTCTCGGCCTGGCCTATTGGGAGAACGGCTTCAAGGTCTTCACCGCCAATCGGGCGTTGAACGATCCGCGGGATGTAAGGGGTCTGCGAGTGCGCGTGCAGGCATCGCGCGTCCTGGTCGCGCAGATGAATGTGCTGGGTGCGCGCAGTTCGGTCTCGCCATTGATCGACGTGCGCGCGGCGCTGCGCCATGGTGAGCTCGACGGGCAGGAAAACACGCCCAGCAACATCTACACCCAGAAGCTGCACGAGGCGCAGACTCATCTGACGGTGACGAAGCATGGTTACCTGGGCTATGCGGTGATCGTCAACCAGCGCTTCTGGCTGGGCTTGCCGGCGGGCATTCGGGCGACGCTCGAAGGAGCCATGCGCGACGCGACGACTTACGCCAATCAGATCGCCGAGGCAGAGAACATCGAAGCGCTTCGCCTCATCGCTGCCAGCGGCCGCATCGCGGTCTCGAAGCCGACCGTGCAAGAGCTCGAACGCTGGCGCGATGCGATGGCGCCTACATACAGCGCGACAAGCAGTTGGATCAACGCCGACACGCTGGCGGCGGTGAAGCAGGCCGCCGGAGCGCCGCCCTGACGACCGATCGCGAAGGCCGCCGCGGCGGCTAACCCTCAATCCCGACTGATAGGCAGACCGCCCGAGAGGCGGTGCAGGCGGAGCCTTGCCTGGCGTCCGACCGATCTGTTCACCGCTATCCAACAAGGAGTCCCAAATGAACGTACCGATCTCCAGCATTCAGTCTCAGTCCCGTCGGCGTCAACTACCTTGGCTGCGCGGCCTGTGCGCCGCCGGTGCCATAGCGACGCTAGCCGTCTTCGCGCCGGTGGTCTGGCTGGCTGCCGCCGGCGGCGCCGGGCTGCTGGCCCTTGGCCTGCTGCTGGCGCTCGCCTTTGCGGCCATCCAAACGCTGCCGTTGGTCGCACAAAGGCTGGAGAACCGGCTGCTTGCGGCTCGCAAAGCCGAAGCGCGCCGCAATCCGATCGAGCAGTTGCAAGGCGAGTTGTTGCGACGTGCCGATCGCCTGAAGGTGTTCCGTCGCGCGCTGGTGACGGTGAGCGGGCAGATCGAGTCGATCAGCCAGATGATCGCGGCCCGCCGGCATCGCGACCCCGCCCATGTTCTGGAGCAACAGCAGAGTGCGCTGCTGAGACTGCAGCAGTTCCAGGAGATGAACCTCCGCCGGTTGAACAACGCCGAGCAGGCGCTCGGCGAGTTCAGCGCCACCATCGAGCGCAAGGAGAGCGAGTGGCGCATCGCCCTGGCGATCGAGGAGGCCACCGCAGCGCTCGACCCGGACGCTGCCGAAGGGCTGCTGCAGGACCTGCTGGCCGATACCGCGCTGCGCAGCGTTCAGGAACGCTTCAACTCCGTCTTCGCCGAGCTCGACGTGCAGATGTGCAGCGTCGACGCACCGACCCGCCAACTGCTCGATCAGACCGGTTGGCAGCGCATGGAGGCCCTCGAGCTGCGTTCTCGCACCGGCGAGCCACTGCCTTTCGTCACGCCTCGCGCCGTAGCAAACCCTTCAACCCAAGGAGAAACGCCATGAATTTCTGGAAACGCGCCCGATGGATCGGTTCGGCGCTACTGATCGTGCTTTGGCTCGTCACCGTCATCGCTGGAATGCGGCAGGCGGACGGGGACCAACGATCGAAGGCTCTGCCTGGCGCAACGCGCGGCCTCTAGACAACCTATACCTCAAGGAACTGACATGAACACTCCCACGACACGCTGCTTAGTAGCCGCTCTCACACTTGCATCAGTGCTCGGCACCTGCTTGCCGACCGCGGCCCAACCGGCGCCGACCGGCCCCTCTACCGTGCAACTGCGCATCGCCACAGGCAAACCCGGCAAGGGCTTTTCAAAGGTCTTTGCGGACCTTCGCAATGTCTGCGGAGCGGCGGTATCGATGGTCGAGATCGAGACCGAAGGTGGGCTGCAGAACCTGACAGCGCTGGCGGCCAACAAGGCCGATCTCGGCTTCGTGCAGGTCGACACCTTTGCGGCGATGCAGGACAGCGATGCCAGCATCGCCAACCTTCAGACAGTGATGCCGATGAACGCCAACCTGCTGCATGTGATTGCGCGCAGCAGCGGCTACGAGTCGCCGCCCACCATGATGGAAAAGATCACTTTGAGCCGCAAGGTGGTCTTCGTGCGGACCTTCGGTGAACTGAGGGGCTTGCCGGTGGCGGTGGTCGGATCCGCCCGCTCGCTCGCCCGCGAGCTCGATCGCGCACAGGGCCTCGGCCTGCAGTTCGTCGACGTGGCTACCGACGATGACGGGCTGGCCAAGGTGAAGCGCGGCGAGGTTGCCGCCCTGCTGAGCACCAGCGGCTGGCCGAGTGGGCCGGTGCAGGCCCTCAGGCGCAGCGACGGCTTGCACCTGGTGCGCTTCGACCTGAAGGTGCAGGAGCCGTACCTGATCTCGACCCGCAACTACGAGAACATCGACAGCTTCAGGCACCAGTTCCTGGGTGTCCCGAACGCCTTGATGACGCGACCGTTCACGCCGGGCGGTGCCTACGGCCGTGCTGTCGCCTCTCTTCGCGACTGCATCCGAAAGAACCTGGTGACGCTGCGCGAAGGACCGTACGAGCCCATGTGGCAGGAAGTGAAGGGCGATGTGCCCGCGGTCAACAGCGCCAGGGCTCGCTGATCCGAGTCATCTGCGTCCATCCAGCACTGGTCAACCCATCCATCCAGCTTCGGAGGTCCCCATGGAACTCATCACGATCGGCCTTGCGTGCTTCGCCTTCTTGTGGCTCGCCGTCTTGTTCCTCAGCATGTCGGCGCGAATCGCCGAAGGCAGCGTCGCCGTCGTCACGCGGTTCGGGCGCTATCGGCGCCTCATCGTCCCCGGCTTCAGCTTCCTGCTGCCATTCGAGCGACCCAAGTCAATCACTTTGCAGAATCGATCGATCGATCTCGAGTTCGCGGCCATCACGATCGATCAGGCGAACGTCTACTTCAACTGCATGTTGCTGTATGCGGTCGCCGACGGTCGAGAGTCGACGGTGAAGCGCGCTGCGTATGCGTTTGCAAGCCAGGAGGAGTTCACGCTCTCGCTTCGCCGGCTCCTCGAGGACGAGACGCGCTCCTATGTGGCCTCCCGGCGGCAAGCCGAAATGATCGGGATCTCGCAGGATGTCGTGCACCGCATCAAGGCCAATGTCGACGCCCGCATCGAGGGTTGGGGCTATCGGGTGGAGGACCTCCGCTACAACAACATCCGGTTCGATGAGGTCATCACGAAGTCGATGGCGACCGTCGTTGCAGCGATCAACGAGCGGGACGCTGCCGAGAACGAAGGCGCGGCCCTGCTGATCCGCAAGACCAAGGAGGCCGAGGCCGATGGCGCCTTCATCAAGATCAAGGCGGATGCCGAAAAGCACGCCTGGAAGCTCCGAGGGCAAGGACTGGCGGACTTCAGGCGTGAGGTTGCAGTGGGCATCCACGATGCAGTCGACGAACTTCAAAACGCCGGTGTCGATCCCAACTACATGCTGTTCTTCATGTACACCGAAGCGATGAAGCATGTGGCTGAGCACTCCAAGGCCGGCCACACCATCTTCGTGGACACCAATCCGGCGCGACCGCGCGAGATCATGGCGGACATGTCGGCCTTTTATCGCGTCCGTCCCGCGGAGAGCGCTAGGCCGCTGAACGGCGCGGTGGTCCATCCCCCTTGGAATGGGCCGCATCACTCCGTTGCCTCGGCTGACTCATGAATTGCATCCGAGAGATCGGATCTCGACACGTCAGACTGATCTCGCCGAGCGTTTCAATGGCGAGTCATGCGGACCGCGAGTATCGTGGACACGTTGCCATCAACCGCAGGGAGCGCCCATGTCGTCTGAGCCGCAAGCTGTCACACATCAAGCGATGGAAGTTCGCCATCGGGACGAGCTGGAATGGGAGACCATTCGCTGGCCCGGCGAAACCGGCAAGATGATGTTTCATCCTCGACCAGAGCGGCCCACCGAGCCCAATGCTGGGATTCTCAAGCTGGAGCCAGGCGGGCACCACCCGCTGCACAAACACGACTTTGCGCAAGTCTGGTACGTGCTCGAAGGAACATTCAAGATCGGCGCTCATGAGTGCGGCCCGGGAAGCATGATCTTTCACCCGGATCCGCACTTCGAGGACGAGTTCCGCACCGAGACGGGTGGGGAGATCCTCATCGTCCCCTGGGCCGAGCACCGGAGGCCGGCCGATCTACGACGATCGGTTCAACCTGAAGGAACGCAGAACGGTCTAGTCGGAGAGGACCGATCGGTAGCGTCCCGAAGCTGTTGCAGAACGCCTTGATGCAGACATCACCCCAAGGCGGCACGACATGACCCGGACCGGCAACTACCCGAGCCTCTTCACCGAGCCGGCCGAAGTGCGTCTGCGCCGATTCGCCGACATGCGCGGCCTTTACCCCACGCGCGTGATCCGCTGCGGGCCCGAGCCGCGCACGCTCGCGCCGGGGCCGCAGATCGACGTCGTCTACGCGGCCGAAGGACGGCGCTTCGGCATCGACGACTTCATCCGGCGCTATCCGGCGACAGGCCTGCTGATCCTGCATCGCAGCCAGATCGTCTGCGAGCGCCATGCTGCCGGCCACGCGCCCGAGACGCGGTGGATCTCGTTCTCGATGGCCAAGTCGGTCACGTCGACGCTGCTCGGCGTGGCGCTGCAGGACGGGCTGATCGAGAGCCTCGACGACCCGGTCGTGCGAACGGTGCCGCGACTGCGCGGCTCGGCCTACGACGGCGTGCGCATCCGTGACGTGCTGCAGATGAGCACTGGTGTCGGCTGGGTCGAGACGTATCTCGACCCCGAATCCGATCGGCGCAAGCTCATGGCGCTGCAAGTCGAGGAGCGTCCCGGCGCCGTGCTCGACTACCTTGCACGTCTACCGCGCGTCGCCGAACGCGGAACACGCTTCAACTACAACACCGCCGAGACCTTCCTGCTCGGCGCCATCCTCGCAGGCGCCGTCGGCCGGCCGCTCTCGGACTATCTTTCCGAAAAGATCTGGCGGCCCTGCGGCATGGAGTCCGATGCCTACTGGCAGCTCGAATCGGACGGCGGCCAGGAGTTCGCGGGCAGCGGCCTCAGCGCGACATTGCGCGACTATGGTCGCTTCGGTGTGTTCGTATTGGCCGACGGCATCGTCGCAGGCCAGCGTCTGCTCCCCAATCGCTGGATGGCGGAGTCCACCGCGGTGGTGCCCGGCTCGCTGCTCGCGCCGCCCGGCGGACTGCCCGGGTATGAACCGCTGGGCTACGGTTATCAGTGGTGGACGTTCCCACAGCACGCGCCTCGGCGCGTCTTCGGCGCGCTCGGCATCTTCGGCCAGCAGATCTACATCGACGTCGACGCCGAAGTCGTCATCGTCGTGCACGGCGCGTGGCCGCAACCGGTGCACGACCCGAGTCGACTCGAGAGCTACGCCTTCTTCGAAGCGGTGACGGAAGCGCTGAGATCGCGCTGACGGCTGTCGCGTCGAAGGGACCGGCGAACGGAACGTCGTTGTAGATCACGCCAACGCGTCGTGCACGTACGACTCGCGGATCAGGGTGATGGCTCAGCCGCGCAATCGATGTCTCCTCAGCCAGCGGGATCGAAGACCCGGAGGAAATCGCGCCGCGTCTTCGGTCCGTAGGTTTTGAAGTGCGGGTCGGGCTTCTCCAGGTAGGCCGCGCGCTTCTGCGCGACTGAGTCGCGTGCGGTGTATCGTTTCACGTCGGTCGGCGTCAAGCCGTACACATTCGCGGCATTGAGGCCGAAGATCTTGGCCCGCAAGGTCGGCGTGATCTCGGGATAGCCGTGCCGCTCGCGCAGCGCCGGCGAGATCTGGAACGTCCGGAAGGCCTGGATCTGATCCTGCGGCGAGCCGTACCAGATCGAATCGGTGCCCCACAGCACATTGCCCTCGCCGCATGCCACGATCAGCTTGCCCAGGGCGTGGGCGGCCTGTTCGGGGTCGCGCATCAGGAAGCGCCAGGTGCTGCCGAGCTCCGCGTAGACATTGCTGTTCGGCCGGATCTGGTGTTGGTGCAGCGACGTGATGAGCGTGTCGATGCCGTCGCGCGTCCCGCTCGGGTCGTAGGCCTGTTCGGTCACCGTGCTGACGAAGCCCGAGTGATAGATCAGGAAGTTCACGTCCGGAAAGCGCTTGGCAACGACGCCGATGTCGCTGCACTGGCTGTGCTCGTACGAGCGTGAGCCGAAAGGCAGCCCCTTGTGGATGCAGATGTTCCTGACGCCCAGGGCGCGTGCCTTCTCGATGAATCGAATGCCGACGTCGTCGTGGAGGAAATAGCCCTTTCCGTTCGGGCCGAACTGCGTGTAGGTCTTCCACGCGCTGATGCGCCATTTCTCGTGCAGCTCATCCATGCCCTCGAGGTCTCCGGGCTGGTTCGGGTTGACGCGCCCATGCAGCAGCAGTCGGTGCGTGCCCTCCAGCTTGTCGACCAGTCTGCGGACTTCGTCGGCCGCCTGGATCGTGACCGGCTCGGCACTGCGGGCGGAGGGGACGAAGGACAGCACCATCACGTCGGTGTCGCTGTCCATGAACACGTCCTTAACGAAGACATCCGCGTTCTTCGAGTTGCCCTTCGGCGTGTCGATGAAGTGGCCCTGGACGTCGAGAATGAACTCGTTCTTGGCGGGTCCGACCTGTGCACGCGCGAGCTGCATGTCCAGTGCGGCGTCGCGGGGCAGGTCGAAGAAGCCGCCGGTTCTTCCGGCCGCGGCGTTGGCCGCGTTGAAGGCCAGCAGCGTGCTGGCCGCACCGCAGGACGAGGTCAGGAACGCACGTTTGGAGCAGCCCAGCTGGCGGGCATTCATTGCGGCGGTCTCATGCGCCAGGCGGTTGGCTTCGACATTCGCAGGCCACAGCGGCACCGGCGCGAACTCGCCGTTGGAGGTGCTGTCCAGCTTGATGGGAAGGCGCTTGCCTTCGGGGTCGCTGTCTTGCATGGTGTCCCCTGTCTGATCAAGAGGGAATTTTTATCCGCGATCTGGTCCCAGCTACATCGACGTAGACAAATGCGTG
>Ga0207691_10000050_pt1 | contig 94763 bp, 127 predicted proteins | sample KBSM13metaG_FD_184327 | JGI IMG/M metagenome (GOLD analysis project Ga0207691, IMG submission 184327) | Miscanthus rhizosphere microbial communities from Kellogg Biological Station, Michigan, USA - KBS M1-3 metaG (SPAdes) (version 2) | ecosystem: Host-associated > Plants > Roots > Rhizosphere...
AGTGATTCGCGGCACGGACGTCGACAAGCCGCGCAACCTCGCGAAAAGCGTGACGGTGGAGTAGGCGCGCGGCGGCCGACGTCGCCGGCTTGATGCTCAATCGGCCGTTCAGCGGACGGTAAACGACCGCCGGATGACTCAGGCCCATAAGCGGGGGACGCGTGCCGACGCCCCTGCCGCAGCCCCTTGATCATCTGGTCTTTCTGCAGATTATGAAGGACTACATTCACCGGAGGATAAAGGCGACCGAATGCAATCGCGCAGGCTTGGCTACCGCGCCTGCCTCGGCGACAATGGCAGTTCAGGGCTCACATAGAGCCTCACCACGGAGGCAACGATGGACAAGTTTCTGGTTCTTCACAAGGCGCCCAGTGCGGTCCTCGATGAGTGGATGAAGAAGCCCGAGCAGGAGCGCAAGGCCGAAGAGATGAAGATGATGGACGCGTGGAAAAAATGGATGAGCGCGAACGCCAGCAAGTTTACCGACAAGGGCGGTGGGGCCGGAAAGCCCAAGGTCGTGTCTTCATCGGGCGTGAAGGATGCCCGCAACGACATCATGATGTATCAGATCGTCCAGGCGAACTCTGCCGACGAGGCAGCCAGGATGTTCCTGGACCATCCGCATTTCGGCATCCCGCAGGCGACAATCGAGGTGATGCCACTGAAGGTCATGGAAGGTTAGGTTTCCAATGGCGGTCTCCGCAAAGGGCCCGCACGGCGCGTACGGGACCGTTGCCGACCATACAGTGCGTCGCTCGAACCGCAGACACGATGGGACTCCTGACCTTCGGCATCAACATCACCCTCGACGGCTGCGTCGACCACCGGGAAGGAATCGCCGACGACGAGACGCACGCCTTTTTCACCCGTCTCATGGACGAGTGCGGGGCGATGCTGTGGGGCCGCGTCACCTACGAGATGATGGAGCGCCACTGGCCCTTGGTCGCCCGCGGCGCCGCAGAGGCACCGCCGGCGATGCGTGAGTGGGCGGTCAAGCTCGAGGCCAAGCCGAAGTACGTGGTGTCCTCGATGCGGAAGGACTTTCCATGGACGAACAGCCACCCCATCGCCGGCGACCTGCGCGCTGGCGTACAGAAGCTCAAGGACACAAACCCGGACGGCGTGCTCCTCGGCAGCGGCAAGCTCGCGACTGAACTGGACCGGCTTGAGCTGATCGACGAGTACAAGTTCCTCGTCCACCCCAGGATCGCCGGCCACGGCCCCACCCTGTACGAGAGCGGGCTGCCCCGCGCGCGGCGGCTCGAGTTGATCGCGGCGAAGCCGCTTCGCAACGGCGCGATCGCCATGCACTATCGAGGCGCGCGCTGACTCGGCGTCAGGTCATGTCGCCCACGGCCTGACCGTCCGTGGCCAACGCCGGGACGGACACAGCCGCGGCCGGATGCGTTGTCCGATTCCCTTTGCTATGGATGGGTGTCGCACGGCCGGCGGGGGTGAGCGAGCCCATGAATCGGTCGCGGCCGCATTCGTACCAGCCGCAATCGCTCCATTGCAGCAGAAGCTCGTTGGCCCGCGGTCTCGACATGCCGATCTTCTTCACCACCAGCGCGACGTTGATCGGGCCGTGGCCGCTGAATCGGCGTAGCTCGAGCAACAGGTCGTACTCGTGCGTCGTGACTGGCCGACTCGACATGTCCCGATCCCCCGCCGCGAAGGTGTAACGTCGCAAAGTGCTAAGCGACGCCGGAATTATTCCCGGCCACGAAATCCCGGACTGTAGGATCGTCGGCTGGAGGGCGTAGGAAGTTTCCGACAGAGAAGCCCGATGCTTGTCGTTTTCGTACATGGGTGGAGCGTCACGAACACCGGCACTTACGGCGGCCTCCCCGATGCGCTGCTGAGGAATGCCTCCCGCCGCGCCGGTCTGCAGTTCGCCCACCTGTACCTCGCCCGCTACGTGAGCTTCGCCGATGAAGTGACCGTGGACGACATCGCCCGCGGAATGCACCACGCGGTGGCCGCGGAGGTGCTGCCCCGGCTGCCGAAAGGCGAGCGCTTTGCGTGCATCGCGCACTCCACGGGCGGGCCGGTCGTGCGCAAATGGATCGATCTGTATCACCGCGGCAAGCTGGATCGGTGCCCGCTCGGGCACTTGATCATGCTGGCGCCGGCGAATCACGGCAGCGCGCTCGCACAGCTGGGCAGGGGCCGCATCGCGCGGATGAAGTTCTTCGCCGACAGCGTGGAGCCGGGAACGGGCGTTCTCGATTGGCTGGAACTTGGCAGCGATCAAAGCTGGGCGCTCAACCGCGAGTGGCTCGCCTACGAGTGCGTCGCCAGCGGACTCTATCCCTTCGTGCTCACGGGCCAGAAGATCGACCGCGCGCTGTACGACAACCTCAATGCGTACACCGGCGAGGCGGGCTCGGATGGCGTGGTGCGGGTGGCTTCCGCCAATATGAACTACGGACTGATCCGCCTGGAGCAGGTCGACCGCAGGTTCAGGCTCATCAAGGACGACCGCAGCGAGACGACGGCGCTGGGCGTCCTGCCGGGGTGCGCTCATTCGGGCACGGCGAGCGGAATTCTCGGCAGCGTGCGGCCCGACGACGATGGCTCGCATCCCACGGTGAAGTGGGTGCTGCGGTGTCTGGAAGTCGAAAGCGCGGCGGCCTACAACCGGCTCGTGAAGGACCTGGAAAAGCTCACGGCCAGGACCCAGGAGGACGAGCGCGAGGAGCGGGTCAAGGCGCCGTTCCTCTTCCGGCGAACCTTCGTGACCCATCGTTACTGCATGCTCGTCATCGAGATCACCGACGACCGGGGAAACTACCTCACCGACTATGACGTGCTGTTCACGGCCGGACCGACCTATGATCCGAACCATCTACCGCCCGGCTTCTTTGCCGATCGCCAACGCAATCTCATGAACCCAGGCAAGCTCACCTACTTCATCGACTACGACGTGATGGATCAGTGGCTCGGGCGGCCTGAACTGGACGGCCGATTCGGCGTTCGCATCGCCGCCCGCCCGAGCGCGGGCTTCGCCTACTACACCCTCGCGGAGCACCGCGGCACGTTCGCTGCGCTCAAGCGATACTTCGCGCCGAACCAGACGCTGATGGTCGAAGTCCAGTTGCAGCGCCATGTCGTCGAGGGCGTTTTTCGGCTCACGCAGGACTTGATTCCCGGCGAGTTCCGGACGCAGTCGAAAGGCGGCGACATTCGCAATCGATGAGCGCCGTCTCGGTCGCGTCATTTCGGCAACAGGTGGAAGAGGCCGCCGTCCCTCGCGTCCTCCAGCATCCACAGCGAGCCGTCCGGCGCCTCCTCGATGTCGCGCACGCGCTTGCCGATGTCCCACCGCTCGACCGCGGTGGCGCCGCCCTTGCCGTCGAACGCGATGCGGAGGAGCGCCTGGCTCTCCAGGCCGCTGATCAGCGCGCTGCCGTCCCATTGCGGAAATACGGTGCCCTTGTAGAACATGAGATTGCCCGGCGCGATCACCGGATTCCAGTAGATGACGGGCTTGGCGAGATCGGGGCGCGTATCCGGGCTGGCGATGGGCACGCCGTTGTAATTCCTGCCGTAGACGACGAGGGGCCAGCCGTAGTTCTTGCCCGGCTCGATGAGGTTGAGCTCGTCGCCGCCGCGCGGCCCGTGCTCGGCTTCCCAGAGCCGTCCATCGGGCGCGAACGCGAGGCCGTAGGGCGTGCGATGGCCGGTGGTCCACGTCTCGGCCGGCGTCACGTTCGACGTGGGGTACGTGTACGTGCTGACGACCCGTGCGGACTTGGCAGCCTCGGTGTCCGCCGGGGGATCGATCAGCGGAATGGTCGCGGCCGCCACCTTTCCCTCCATGGGATTTCCGGGCGCGGGTTTGCCGTCGAGGGTCAGCCGCAGGATCTTGCCGACCGGCTGGCTGGGATCCTGCGCGGGCGTCATCCGCTGGCGGTCGCCGACGGTGAGGAACAGAAAATTGCCGTCCGGAGAGAACGCGATCTGCGCGCCGGCCTGACCGCCCTTGCCGCTCGGCACCTGCCGCCACAGCACCTCGAATCCCTCCAGCGCGGCCCGCTCGCCGCCGAGCACCAGGCGGCCGCGGCCGAGCGCGAGGCCGCCGCCGTAATCGCCGGGCTCGACGTAGGTGAGATACACGTTGTGGTCGGTGGCGTAGCGGGGCGAGACGTAGACGCCGAGCATCCCGTTCTGGCCCTGGTAGTAGCTGCGCGGAACACCCGTGACTTCGGTCTTGGCGCCCTGCGGGCTGACCAGCTGGACGCGGCCCACCTTCTCGGTCACGAGCATGCGGCCGTCGGGCAGGAACGCGATGCGCCACGGCAGCTCGAGGGTTGCCACGCGCGTCATGCTGAAGGGCAGGCCCGGCTCGGCCTTCTGCTCGCCCGCGTTGACCTGCGCAAGGGCTGCGCCCGAACCCAGGGCGCAGAGCAACACCGTCATCGTCGCTTTTTTCATGTTGTCCGGATTGAAGAAGCGTTTCCAGGGTCATGGACCCGCCCGGTACCATGATCGTTCAATGAACGCTCGCGAACCCGCTTCGGACTCCGCCGCCGGCGACGCCGACACCACGATCACGACGCTCGGCAACGGCGTGCGCGTCGTCGTCATCCGGCTGCCGTATCTCGCCACCGTGGCCGTCAGCGTCTTCGTGCGGAGCGGCAGCTGCCACGAGGACGCGCGGCTGAACGGCATCAGCCATTTCCTCGAGCACATGGCGTTCAAGGGCACGCATACGCGCGACTGCCAGGCGATCAATCTCGACGCCGAGCGCCTGGGCGCCGAGGTCAACGCGCATACGGACAAGGATCACACGGCGTTCCACATGCGCGGCCTCGCGCGCGACGCCGCCGCCTTCGTCCGCATGCTGGGCGACATCGTCCGCAACAGCACGTTTCCCGCCGCGGAGATCGAGCGGGAGCGCGAAGTCCTGTTGCAGGAATATGCCGAGGACGAGGACGACGGCATGGCGACCGCGTTCAAGCTGTTCGACAAGGCCTGCTACGGCGAGCATCCGGCGGGCAGCCCGATCGCGGGCAGCCGGGCCAACATACGGCGCTTCTCGCGTGCCGAGCTCGTCGAATGGGTGGGACAGCAGTACACCGGCGTCAACACGATCGTCGGCGTCATCGGCGACGTCGATCCTCGAGCGTTGGCCGCCGCGGCCACGGCGGCTTTCGGGGACATGCCGCGCGGCGCCGACAACCTCATCGCGCCGCCCGCGTACCTCGGCGGGATTCGCCAGAAGCGGCTTCCCGGCACCGGCCAGGCGCACGCGGTCGTCGGGTTTGCGATTCCCGCGCTGCCCGGCGCGCATGCGCCCTTCGTCCTGGCCGCGGCGATGCTGGGAGAGGGCATGAGCTCGCCGCTGCTCGACGAGCTGCGCGAGCGGCGCGGGCTCGTGTATCACGCCGACTGCTGGACGGATGTGCGCGACGCGTACGGCCAGTTCGTGATCGAGGCGTCGACGCGGCGGGAACGGCTGCGCGAGTATCTCGAAGCGTCGACCTGCCTGCTCCGCGACAACGGCGCGGCGGTCGACGCGATCGCGTTCGAGCGGGCGCAGAACCAGATCGCGGTGCGCATCCTCGCCGACCGCGAGTCGCCGGCGCAACGGCTCGAGCTGGCGGCGCTCGATCTCTACGCGCTCGGACGCGTGCGTTCGCCGCGTGAGCTGCTCGCCACCTTTGCCGCGATCGACGCGGCGCAGGTCCGCCAGGCCTTCGCGACGATGCTGGGAGCGCGCCCCGCGGTGGCGATCGCCGGTGACATCGCGCCGGGCGAGGCAGAGCGTCTCGCGCGCCGGGTCGGTCTCGACCAAGCCTAGACCCGCTGCGGCGCCGCCGCGATTGCGGTATCTTGCGGGCGGCAAAGCGCGCCGCGCGGCACCACTCAACGGAGGATAGGCATGAACCGTCTCAACTCATGGAACGTCGCGCTGGGATGCGCGCTGTTGCTCGGCATGGCTGGCGCAGCGCAGGCGCAGTCCGCATGGCCGGACAAGCCGATCGTGTACGTCGTGCCGTTCGCCGTCGGCGGCAACACCGACACGCTGGCGCGGCTCCTCAGCCAGAAGCTCGGCACGGCGCTCGGGCAGCCGATCGTCATCGAGAACAAGCCTGGCGCGGGCGGCAACATCGGCTCGGATTTCGTCGCCAAGGCCAAGCCGGACGGCTACACGATCCTGGGTGGCACGATCAGCTCGCACGCGATCAACCCGAGCGTCTATCCCAACATGCCCTACGACGCGGTGAAGTCGTTCGAGCCCGTGATCCTCCTCGGCAGCAATCCGCTCGTGTTCGCCGTCAGCGCGAGCACGCCGTACAAGTCGCTGAAGGAGGTGCTCGACGCCGCGAAGGCGAAGCCCGGCCAGCTCGCGTTCGCATCGCCGGGGCCCGGGACGTCGCCGCATCTCGCCGGCGAGCTGCTGAAGACGCTCACCCGTGTCGACCTTACGCATGTCCCGTATAAGGGTAGCGGCCCCGCGCTGTCCGACGTGATCGGCGGCCAGGTGCCGATCATCATCGACACGACCATCGTGCTCGGCGCGCAGATCAAGGCCGGCAAGCTGCGGCCGCTGGCGGTCGCGTATCCCACACGGCTCGGCACGCTTCCCGACGTGCCCACCGCGGCCGAAGCCGGCGTGCCGGGCTGGGAAGTCGTGTCGTGGCAGGCGGTGTTCGCTCCTGCGGGCACGCCGAAGCCGATCGTGCAACGCCTCAATACCGAGATCGCGGCCATCATGAAGACCCCGGACGTCAAGGCAAGGCTTGCGGATCTCGGCGTGGAGGTCGGCGGTGGTCCGCCCGAGCAGCTCGCGGACTTCCAGAAGGCGGAGATCGCCAAATGGGCGAAGGTGGTGAAGGCCGCGGACGTGAAGCCGGAGTAAGGGAGGCTCGCATGCTGGGACCCGAACAGAAGCGCCAGCTCGATGAGCTCGGCTACCTCGCCCTGCCCGGCTTCGTCGCGCCGCCGCTGCTCGCCGAGCTTCGCGAGCGCGTGGAAGCGCTGTGGGCGGAGGAAGGCGACGAGGCGGGGTCCGAATTCCGTCACGAGCCGGGCACCCGCCGGCTGGCGAATCTGGTCGACAAGGGCGCGGTCTTTGCCGACCTCGTCGCTACGCCGGCGATACTCGAGTGCGTCGAGCACGTGATCGGCCCCGGCTACAAGCTCAGCAGTCTCAACGCGCGCTCCACCAATCCGCACAACGGCGAATCGCAGGCGCTGCACGCGGACGTCGGCGCCATCGCCGACGAGTCCGGCTACTGGGTGTGCAACACGCTGTGGATGCTCGACGACTTCACGGCCGAGAACGGCGCCACGCGCATGATTCCGCGTTCCCACACGTGGCGCCGGCTGCCTCGGCCGGGCGCGGCCGATGCGCAATCCGGCGACGCGCTCGTGACGGGCACGGCGGGCACCGTCGTCGTCATGAACGCGCACATGTGGCACGGCGGAACGGCCAACCGCACCGATCGCTGCCGGCGGGCGCTGCACGCGTTCTACACGCGCAACGACAAGCCGCAGCAGCAGTACCAGAAAGCGCTGCTGCGGCCGGAAACCGTGGCGGCGCTGACGCCGCTGCAGCGTCGCGTGCTCGCGCTCGACGACGCACAGAACGATCGTTTGAGCAGCGAGACCACCCGCATGAGCGGGTTCCTGAAATGAGCGGCCCGCCGCGATAGGCCGCCGGCGTTTGCGGCCTTCAGCCGCGGCGCGCGGCCTCGATGGCGGCGACGTCGATCTTCTTCATCTGCATCATCGCGTCGAACGCGCGCTTGGCCACGCGGGGATCGGGGTCGGTGATCGCCTTGGTGAGCGCGATCGGCGTGATCTGCCACGACAATCCCCATTTGTCCTTGCACCAGCCGCACTCGCTCTCCTGGCCGCCGTTGCCGACGATCGCGTTCCAGTAGCGGTCGGTCTCGGCCTGGTCAACGGTCGCGATCTGGAACGAGAACGCTTCGCTGTGCTTGAACGCCGGTCCGCCGTTGAGGCCGAGGCAGGGAATTCCAAGCACCGTGAAATCGACCGTCAGCACGTCGCCCTGCTTGCCGGAGGGGTAGTCGCCGGGGGCGCGATACACGGCGCCGACCGACGAATCGGGAAAGGTCCTGGCGTAAAACCGCGCGGCCTCCTCGGCGTCGCGATCGTACCAAAGGCAGATGGTGTTCCTGGCGGGATTTGCCATGTCGTTCCTTCATCGGGGTTGAGCGAAGATTCCACGTCGACTCTATCAAAATCCATGGCGTGACGGCGTGGCCAGCCGGCGCGCTAACCCGCGACCGTCGCAGGCGGGGCCGCGTCGGCGCGGCGAACCCGCGCGACGCAGCGGGCGAACCGCGCCTCCGGGCGGATTTCGGTGAACACCGGGTCACCGGCGATGAGGAGCGCGAACACGTTGCGCTCTTCGGACGCGCGCTCGACGCAATCGAGCGCCTTCTCGACGTTTCCCGCCTTTGCGTGCTCGCGGGCGAGCGACGCGGCCATGGCACCGCGTCCGCCTGCCGCCGGTGCGTTCATCCGCTCGAGGCGCCGGCGCGCCACCGCGCGCACGGCCTCGCGGACGCCGTTGCGCGCCCATTCCGCGGCCAGCACCGCCGCGAGGTCGTCGTCGCCGGTGCCCCTCATGACTGCCGCCCATTCCGCGACCGCCTCAGCGGGCATGCCCGCGCGATGAAAGGCATCGCCGAGCGATTCCCTCGCGGTGAGGTTGCTGGGATCGAACTCGAGCGTGTGCTGATACTGGCGAATCGCGTCCTCGTAGCGTCCGGCGAAATACAGGCAATTCCCGAGGCTCTCGTTCATGCGCGGCGAGAACGGATCGATGGCGAGGGCGCGCTCGCCTTCGACGATGGCCTCGCGGAAACGGCCCGCGGCCAGGAGCAGGAACGAATAGAGGTAATGGATTTCGTCGAAGCCCGGATTGAGCGCGAGCGCCCGCTGCGCTGCGCGCTCCGCGCCAACCCAGTCGCGGTAGTAGACGAGCTTCAGCGCCGCCAGTCCCGTGTGCGCTTCCGCCAGCCGATCGTCGAGCACCAGTGCCTTGGCGATCGCCGCTTCCGCGCGGGGCCAGGCGTCGTCGGCGGGCAGGAAGCCCCAGGCCGCGCCGAAACCGTAGTAGCTGTTGAGACCGCAATAGCCGAGGGCGTAGTCGGGGTCGGCGGCGACGGCCTGCTCGAAATGATCGCGACACTTGCCGAACTCGCCGGACGCGATCTTCCACCAGTAGAACCGGCCTTTCAGATAGTGGGCGTAGGCGGCGGGGTTGTCGGTGCCGTGCTTGACGAGGCGCGTCCGCTCCTCCGTGTCCATCCGGATCGTCATGGCGTCGACGACGTGACCGGCAATCATGTCCTGCAGGGCGAAGATGTCGCCGAACGGCGTGTCGAGGGTGCTGGCCCAGAGCGTCGAGCCGTCGACGATGCGGACCAGGCGCACGGTGGTGCGCACCGTGTCGCCGCTTCGCTGCAGATGGCCTTCGAGCACGGCATCGACGGCGAGATCCCGTCCCGCGTCGACCGGGTCCTGGTCGAGCGCCGAAAAGCCCTGCACGGCCGCGAGCGGACGAACGATGAGTTCGCGCAGATTGCTGAGCCGCGCGATCAGCGTATCGGCCATGCCGAGCTCGAGGGCGAGGTCCCGCATCTGCGGGACCAGCGGCTTGAACGGCAGCACGGCCATCGACCGGATCGCCGGACGCGCGTCCTCGGCGGCGCGCGCGGCGGCGCTCCTCACGGTGACCTCCGCGACGAAGCGGTACCCCTTGCCCGGCACCGTGACGATGTAGCGCTGCTTGTCGCTCCTGTCGCCCAGCGCCCGTCGCAGGGCCGAGATGTTCTGGTCGAGATTGTTGTCCTCGACGACGCGCTTCGGCCACAGCGTCTTCAGCAAAAGTTCCCGGGACGAGAAGTCGTCGCGGTGCCGGACGAGGTACAGCAGCGTGTCGAATGCCTTGGGCGTCAGGCGCACGGTCTCGCCGGTGCCCGCGGTGAGCAGACGGCGCTCGGCATCGATGTTGAATCCCTCGAATTCGTAGATCTGGCGTGGCCGATCCATTGCCGCCCTGCTTTCAGAAAATCTCAGAAGTTCCTAAGGACGCGACGTTCCCGGTTGCCGCAGGATCGGTGCGCCAGGGCTTCGACCCTTGCGTATCCGCCTCACCCTCAGGAGCGTCACATGCGATCCAATTCCCGGGCGACGTCTCGCCTGCTCAGCACGGCCGCACTGCTCGCCGTCGCGCTTTCGCTCTGCCACGCACCCGTCGTCCGCGCGGACGACGATGATCCGGGCGAATCGCGGATTCGGCAAGGCTTCGCCATCGCCCCCGTGCCGCTGAATCTTCGCGGCAGGAACCACGCGCTGGTCGGCATGGGCAGCTACATCGTCAATGCCCAGGGCGCCTGCAGCGATTGCCACACCAGCCCGACGTTCGCCGCCGGCGGCAATCCGTACCTCGGCGAGCCGAAGAAGATCAACGCCGACGGCTACATGGGCGGCGGCGGCGCCTACGGCCCGTTCATTTCCCGCAACCTCACCCCGGACAAGACGGGAATGCCGGGCGGGAGCACGTTCGCCGAGTTCGTCCACACCATGCGGACCGGCATCGATCGCGACCAGGCGCATCCGCAGTTCGGGCCCTTCCTCCAGGTCATGCCCTGGCCGCTGTACGCCGACCTCACCGACCGCGATCTCCTCGCCATCTACGAATACCTGCGCGCCATTCCCTGCGTGGAGGGTACGCCCGGCCTTCCCGCCGCCCCGTCGGCGGCAAGGTGCCATTGATCGTGGCCCGGACTCTCATCGCCGCGTTCGCCACGACGCTCGCGTCCGCGTTCTGCATCGGCAGCGCAAGTGGCGTCACCATCGCCGACCCTTCGGACTGGTCCGCCGGCTGGGCCTACTCGAGCGTCGACATCGCGGGCGCCGGCAGCGCGAGCTTCGCCGTCGAGCCCGCCGGCGGCAATCCGGGCGCCCGCCTCGCTTCGACGACCGTCACCCCGACGAGCGCCGACACGGCGTTCTCCGCCGCGCTCTACCAAGCCGTCACCGTGCCGGCGCCGATGGAGGGCGTCCTGTTCTCGATGCGGGTGGACGTGCAGAGCGGCCCCGGCGGCTTCGGGCAGGGCCAGGGTGTGGAAGTGCTGGTGGGGCAGGCCGGCTCGCTCTACCGGACCGGCGTCGGCATCACCGGCTGGCCGCTCAACGCGTTCGCGCCCCTCACGTTCGACGGCACGTTCACGGCCGCCACGTTCACCAGAGTGGCCGGCGGCGGGCCGTCCGCGCCGTCGTTCGACGGCGTCACTCCGACGACGTTCGGCTTCGCCGTCGGCAACAACATGAGCGCGACACTGGTCCAGTACTACGACAACTGGAGCCTCACGTATTCGGCGCCGGCCGCGAGCGCCGCGCCGATTCCTGCGCTGTCGTGGCTGTCGCTGTTCGGGCTCGCGGCGGCGGTCGGCGGACTGGGTTTGATGGGCGCGCGCCGGCGCGCCTAGGCAACGTCTACGACTGGATGAACGCCAGCAGATCGGCGTTGATGGTGGCCGCTTCGGTCGTCGGCATGCCGTGCGGAAAGCCCTTGTAGGTTTTCAGCGTCCCGTTTTTCAGCAGTCTGGCGCTGAGCGGTGCGGAGTCGGCGTACGGCACGATCTGGTCGTCGTCGCCGTGCATCACCAGGACGGGCACCGTGATTTTCTTGAGGTCCGCGGTGAAGTCCGTCTGTGAAAACGCGACGATGCCGTCGTAGTGCGCCTTTGCGCCGCCCATCATCCCCTGCCGCCACCAGTTCTGGATCACGCCTTCGGCGGCCTTCGCGCCCGGCCGGTTGTAGCCGTAGAACGGGCCCGCGGCGACGTCGCGATAGAACTGCGACCGGTTGCCGGCTACCTGCGCCTGGAAGTCGTCGAAGACTTCCTTGGGCAGGCCGCCGGGGTTGGCGGCGGATTTCACCATGAGCGGCGGCACGGCGCTGATGATCGCCGCCTTGGCCACGCGGCTCTCGCCGTGGCGCGCGAGATAGCGGACGACCTCGCCGCCGCCGGTGGAATGCCCGACGTGGACGGCGTTCCGAAGATCGAGGTGCGCGGTGACCGCGGCGAGGTCGTCCGCGTAGTGATCCATGTCGTGACCGTCCGCGGTCTGCGTCGAGCGGCCGTGGCCGCGACGATCGTGCGCGACGACGCGAAAGCCGCGCGTGACGAAGAACATCATCTGCGCGTCCCAGTCGTCGGAGCAGAGCGGCCAGCCGTGCGAGAAGACGACCGGCTGACCGCTGCCCCAGTCCTTGTAGAAGATGCTGACGCCGTCCTTGGTCTTGACCGTGTTCATTGCGGAAGCTCCATCACACGCGCACGAATTCCTTGTCCTTGTTGGGATCGACGACGTACTTGTAGAACGCCTCGTTGACCTGCGCCCAGCTCTTCAGCTTCTTCATGTTGCCCAGCCAGCGGCAGATGTTGGGATAAGCCTCGAAGCGGCACTGGATGGCTTCGCCGCCCAGCACCATCATGGAGCCGAGGTAATCGGCGATCGTGATGTCGTCGCCGCAGAGGTAGCCGTTGCGCGGGCCGATCAGACCCTCGTCCAGCACCTTGAGCCAGTTGAGCGCCTTCTCCTTGCCCCAGGCGAGCGTGCCGGCCTGCACGTTGTCGTCGGCGCGCTTCATGAACGGAAAGATCTGCGGGTACAGCATGCCGTAGGAGAAGTCGCGGTAGAAGCCGGTGTTGAGCCAGTCCATCCGCTCATTGACGCGCGCGCGCTTGCGCAGGTCCTTCGGATAGGCGGGCGAGTCGATCTTGTCGGCCAGATACTTGAGGATGGCGGAGCTCTCCGTGAGGCGGAAGTCGCCGTCCTCCAGCACGGGGACCTGGCGGCTCGGATTGATCGCCGCGTATTCGGGCTGGTAATGCGCGCCGGTGAAGAGATCGACCAGCACGTAGTCGAGATCGATGCCGGACTCGGTGGCGAACAGCACGCACGGCCGGCTCGTGGTGGACACCGGGTGGTAATAGAGCTTCATGTTTCCCCCTCGCGTTGGGTGGCAAAGCGCGATGACGCTACGCCGCTGGTTCCGGAGGGTCAAGCGACGAATCCACCCGGGGCGCGGCTAGGCACCGCCGAAGTACCGCACCGCGCGCCACAGCAGCGGCAGCGCGAACGCGGCCAGCGCGCCGTGCAGTCCGAAGGCGAGCCCAGCGTACGTCCCGGCTTCGGTATTGACCTGGAACGCGCGTGCGGTGCCGATGCCGTGCGCCGCGAGCCCGAGCGCGAAGCCGCGAGCGCGCCAGTCGCGGACGCGCGCCGCGTCGAGGACGTACTTGCCGAGCGTGGCGCCGATGACGCCCGTGGCCACCGCGAACACGGCCGCCAGCGCGGCGATGCCGCCGGTCTGCTCGGCGATCCCCATGGCGATGGGCGCGGTGACGGACTTCGGCGCGAGGGATGCGAGCGTCAGCGGCGACGCGCCGAGCGCCCACGCGATGCCGACCGCCGACACCAGCGCGACGGTCGAGCCCACGAGGAGCGCGCCGGCGATGGGAACGGCGAGCGCGCGCACGCTTCGCCAGACGCGCGCGAGCGGCACGGCAAGGCCCACGACGGCCGGTCCCAGCAGGAAGTGGACGAATTGCGCGCCGGCGAAATACGTGGGGTACGAGACGTCCCCGGCCTGCAGCGCGACGACGATGAGCACGACGGCGGTCAGCACGGGGTTCGCGAGCGGATGGAGCTTGCAGCGCGCGTAGAGCAGGTAGCCGAGCGCGTAGGCGACGAGCGTGATCGTCAGGCCCGCGAGCGGCGTCCCCGCGAGGTAGACCCACAGCTCGAAGAGCTTGTCGCCATTCACGGCGCAGGCCCCTCCGCGCCGTCCGTTGCGGCGCCTTTGCGCCGCGCCAGCGCGGTGAACGTCAGCGCCGACGCGGCGATCGCGAGCACGGTGCTGACGACGAGCGCCGTCGCGATCGGCAGCCACTCGCCGGCGAGGCGTCCGAAATACATCATCACGCCCACGCCGGCGGGGACGAACAGCAGCGACAGGTGCTTCGCCAGCGCGTCGGCCGCGGTGGCGATCGGCTCGGACCCCTGGTCGCGCAGGCGCAGCGCCACGAACAGCAGCAGCATGCCGAGCACCGGACCGGGCACCGGCAGCGACAGGAGCCGCGACAGCGCCTCGCCCGCGCACTGGAACAGCAGCAGCCAGGTGACGCCGGCGAGGAACGGACTCATCGCCGCGCTACGCGGATGGGCGGGCCGCGCTGCCGGCGCACTCCGGCGTGCCCGCCAGCTCCTGCGCGCGCTGGAGTGCCGCCGCGAAGTCCGGCAGGACGTTGTCCGCGCCGAGCGACTTCCCGAACGTCGAGCGCCGCACCTGCACGTCCGGATGCGGATTGAGCGCGCAGAGCAACAGGGCGCCGCCGCGCTCGGACAGCGTGTGGCGCAGCGACTCCAGCGTCTCCAGCGCCGTGTTGTCCATGCTGATCACCTGGTGCATGTCGAGCACCACCACGCGCGCCGCGGGGTCGGCCTCCAGCAGCGGCTCGAGCTTTGCGACGGAGCCGAAGAACAGCGCGCCGAACACGCGGTATGCCGCGACGCGGGGATCGCCGGAGGCCACGGCCTCCACGCGCGTCAGGTCGGAGACGCGGTAGATGAAGAAGAGGCTCGCCAGCACGAGGCCGACTTCCACGGCGGTGGAGAGGTCGAAGGCGACGGTGAACACGAACGTCGTCAGCAGCACGACCCGATAGGGCACCGAGTAGCGGCGGAGCTCCGCGAAGGCGTTCCAGTCGCCCATGTTGATGGCGACGACGATCAGCACGGCGGACAGGGCGGCGAGCGGGATGTACTTCGCGAGCGGCGCCCCCGCCAGCACGATCACGAGCAGCGTCAGCGCGTGGATCATGCCGGCGACCGGCGTCCGCGCGCCGGTGCGGACGTTCGTCGCCGTGCGCGCGATGGCGCCGGTGGCGGGAATGCCCCCGAACAGCGGCGCGACCAGGTTGGCCACGCCTTGCGCGATCAGCTCCTGGTTGGGATCGTGCCGGTCGCCGATCATCGCGTCGGCCACGCGCGCGGACAGCAGCGACTCGATCGCGCCGAGCAGCGCGATGGTGATTGTCGGCGCGATGAGGTCGCGCATCGAGGAAAGGGAAAGCACGGGCACCGCGAATTCGGGCAGTCCGGTGGGGATGCCGCCGAAGCGCGTGCCGATCGTGGCGAGGGGCACGGCGAGCAGCGCGCAGGCGAGCGACGCGACCACCAGCACGAGGATGGGGCCCGGCACGCGGACGAGGAGTCCGGCGCCGCGGCGCACCGCGTGGCCGAACGCCCTGTCGCGCGGCGGTGCGGGCGCGGGCGTGGGGGGGGCCAGCGTGCCATGCGCCTCGGCGTCGAGGACCGCGCCGGACGAGCGCACGGGCTTGGGCCACAGCAGGAGCACGGCGAGCGACAGCGCGCCGACGACGACGTCGGGCAGGCGCAGCTCGCCGGCGCTGATGACGAGCGTGCGCAGCCGGGCGAAGAACTCGTCCGGCAGCGTCACAGCGAGCCCGAGGAAGTCCTTGACCTGCGACAGCAGGATGAGGACGGCGATGCCGTTGGTGAAGCCGATGACGATGCTGACCGGGATGAAGCGGATGAGGCCGCCGAGGCGCAGCGCGCCCATGGCGGCGAGGATCGCGCCGGCGCCGAGCGTGCAGATCACGAGGTTCTGCACGCCGTAACGCGACACGATGCCGTACACGACGACGATGTACGCGCCGGTGGGCCCGCCGATCTGCACGCGCGATCCGCCGAGCGCGGAGATCAGGAAGCCGGCGATGATGGCCGTGTAGATGCCGGCCTGGGGCGGGACGCCCGACGCGATCGCGAACGCCATCGCCAGCGGCAGCGCGACCACTCCCACGGTGATGCCCGCGCCCAGGTCCGCGAAAAAATCGGCGCGGCGATAGTCCCTCAGGCAGGCGACGAGCCGCGGTCGGCCCAGGACGTGCTTCGCGGCGGCGGTCATCGGGCATTATAGGTTCCGCTTTCCGTCAATACGCATCCCCGGGAGGTTTCCCCTGAACGCCTGCGGTCTCGATTTCGGCACGTCGAACTCCGGCCTGTCGCTGCCCGCGCGCGGATCGGTGACGCTGGTCGGCCTGGAAGACGGCGCGACGTCGATGCCGAGCGCCGTGTTCTTCGCGATGGAAGAGTCGCAGCCGGTGCTGTACGGCCGCGCGGCGGTGGAGGAATACCTGGACGGTACGCCCGGGCGGCTGATGCGGTCGCTGAAGAGCCTGCTCGGCAGCAGCCTGATGCAGGAGACCACGACGATCGGCGCGCGCAACATCGTCTACGCCGACATCGTCATGCTTTACCTGCGCATGCTGCGCGAGCGCGCGGGCGCCGCGACGGGCCGCGCGCTCGACGCCGTGGTACTCGGCCGGCCCGTGCGCTTCGACGACGACGACCTCGAGCGCGACCGCGAGGCGGAGCGCACGCTCGCCGCCTGCGCGCGCGAGGCCGGCTTTCGCCACGTCGAGTTCCAGTTCGAGCCCATCGCCGCCGCCTTCGACTACGAGCGCACGATCGAGCGCGAGGAAGCGGTGCTGATCGTCGACGTCGGCGGCGGCACTGCGGACTTCACCGTGATCAGGCTCTCGCCCGAGCGGCGCGAGCGCGTGTCGCGCGCGGACGACGTGCTCGCCAACGACGGCATCCACATCGCCGGCACCGACTTCGACTCCCGCCTCAACATGGCGTGGGTGATGCCCGCGCTGGGGTACAAGGCGATCGGCCCGAAAGGCCTGGTGGTGCCGAGCCTCGTCTATTTCGACCTGTCGACGTGGCACCGGATCAATCTCATCTACGCGCCCCGGTTCCTCGGCACGCTGCGGGAGCTCCAGGCGTTCTTCACCGACCTCGCGCCGTACGAGCGGCTGATGCGCGTCGTGGATCAGCGCCTCGGCCACTTGCTGCTCGGGCGCACCGAGCACGCGAAGATCGAGCTGTCGGCGGCGGAGCGCACGCTCGTCGACCTCAATGTGATCGAAACGGGCTTGGCCGCGCCGGCGCGGCAGCGGGAGCTGATCGACCTCCTCGCCGACCAGCTCGCGCAACTCGTGCGCGTGGGAACCAAGACGGTGGCCGCCGCAGGCCTCACGCCGGCGCAGATCTCGACCGTGTACTTCACCGGCGGGTCGAGCGGCATGGCGGCGCTGCGCGAAGCGTTCGGCGCGGCGTTCAAGGGCAGCCGCGTGGTCGTCGGTGATCTCTTCGGCAGCGTGGTGAGCGGACTCGGGCTCGATGCCGGGCGGCGGTTCGCGTGAGATCGAGCGGCCGCGCCAGCCGGTATCACTCCCCAGTCGTCACATCTGGCGGAAGCGGTGCTGGTACGTCTGGCTCACCGGAAAGCGCTCGGCGCGGCCCGCAAGCGTCACGTCCATGCGCCCGTCCTCGTGCCGCTGCACGACGTCGATGCAGCGGATGTTCACGATCGTGCTGCGGTGGATCTGCCAGAACTGGCCCGGATCGAGCTCTTCCGCCAGCTCCTTGATGGGCTTGCGGATCACGGCCTCGCTGTCGCGCATCAGCACGCGCGTGTACTTGGAATCCGCCTGGAAGCAGACGATCTCGTCGACCGTGATCAGCCGCAGCTTGTTGCCCGCCGACGCCTGCACCCAGTTGAGCGGCCCTTTGGCGGGCGCCTGCGACAGCCGCGACAGCAGCCGGCCGAGGTCGGGCGGCGCGGTCGACACGCGCTGCTTCAGGCGGGCGATCGTCGTGGCGAGCCGCGCCGCCTCCAGCGGCTTCAGCACGTAGTCGACCGCCCCGGATTCGAACGCCGCGATGGCGTGCTCGTCGAAGGCCGTCACGAACACGACGTGCGCGCGCGCGCCGATCTGCCGCGCCACGTCGAGGCCGGTCATGCCCGGCATCCGGATGTCGAGGAAGGCGACGTCGGGCGCGTGGCGCTCGATGGCGGCCATCGCCTCGAGGCCGTCGGCGGCTTCCGCGCTGACCACGAGCTCGGGCCAGAGCGCGGCGAGGAGGCGCCGCAGCTCCTCACGCAGGAAAGGCTCGTCTTCGGCGATGACGGCGGTGGGCATCGATCGGTATCCGTGCGGGCGCGAGCGCGGATTATGCGGCAGCGAGCGGCAGGTCGAGGGTCGCCGTCACCCCGGCGCCCGCGCCGGGATTGGGCTCGACGGCGAGCCGCGCCCGCGGGCCGAACATCGATGCGAGCGTCTCGCGGATGTTGCGCAGGCCGATGCCGCTGCCGCCGCCGACGGGCGCGCCGAAGCCCACGCCGTCGTCGCGCACGGCCACCTGCAGGCGGTCGCCGGCGACCGTCACGTCGATGCGGATCTCGCCCGGCCCCGCCTTCGGCTCGACGCCGTGCTTGATCGCGTTCTCCACGAGCGACATCAGCATCATCGGCGGGAACGGATGGTCGAGCAGCGCCGGCGGCGCGTCGATCGCCGTCGACAGCCGCCCGCCCATCCGGATGCGCATCACGTTGAGATAGGCGCGGGCGAGGGCGAGCTCGCCGCCCACCGTCGACGCCGTGTCGCGCATCCGCGGCAGCGATTGCCGCAGGTAGACGATCAGCTCGCCGACCATGGCGTCGGCCGCGGCGGCGTCGTTGCGGATCAGGTACTGGACGTTGGCGAGCGTGTTGTAGAGGAAGTGCGGCTCGATCTGCGCGCGGAGCACCTGGAGGCGCGCGTCGGTCAGCCGCGATTCGAGCCGGGCGCGCTCGTCCGCCGCGCGCCGCTCGGCCACGAGCCGGGGCACCTGCGCCGCGATCTCGTCGGCGATCGCCGTGACCGCCAGGCGGTTGGTCGCGAACGGATCGAGGATCGGAAGCCACGTCCGGAAGCGGCTTCGGACGGTGAGCGTCGACCGGCCCTCGCCGGACTCCACGACCGCCGCCGATACCTCGCGCCGCGGTCCGTCGATGAAGGGCAGGTTCAGCCGGCAGAAGAGCTGGCGCAGCCATCCGCGCGGCGCGCGCGGCCCGCGCACGAACCGCGCCTCCTGCGGCGGCGACCACCATGACGAGCGGTTGCTGAAGGGAATCGAGCGCGCCGTCGCGCGGAGCCCGGGCGCGTCCGCGGCGGCGTCGCGCAGCGTGACGTCCGCGGCGAGCACCTCGAGCGCCACCTGCAGCAGCGTGCGGGCGTCGAGCGGCACGGTCAGGGACTGGCTCTGGTCGGCGAGTATCGCGGTCGGCGCGAGGCCGGGCGCGCGCCACCGCGTGATCAGGAACCCGAGGAGCGGACAGAAGACGACCAGGGCAACGACGAGATTGAGCGCCAGCCACAACAGCGTCTCGACCGCGATGCCCCGGGCGGCGGCGCTGGCGGTGAAGTGCGCCCACCAGCCCTGCGCGAGCGCCCATGTCGCGTCGACGTCGCCCACCTGATAGAGCAGGGAGGCCAGCGTCAGCGCCGCGACGAGCGTCGTGTTGACGGCGAGGCGGACGAATCCCGCGGCCGCCGCCTTGGCGTATTCGGAAAGGATCGACGTTTTCACTTTCGCAGGAGGACGGGGCTCGGGGACCACCGCGACAGTAGCGGCGCCGGGCCGGGCGCCGCAATGCCCGCCGCGACGAGCGCCCCCGCGGCGGCGACCGGGGCGCGTTTCCTCCGACGAACGCCCCTACGACGCCGGCGAGTTCGAACCCGTCAGCCGGTCGTGCCCGATGTGGGCGGGCTCCATTCGCGGCGCCGCGGGCGGCTCGCTCACCTCGTCGTTGCTCGCCTCGCCGCCCAGGATGCCCGTCGGCTCGTCGTCGTCGTCGCGCAGGAAGCCGCCGCTCTGGTGCGCCCACAGCCGGGCGTAGAGGCCGTCCTGCGCGAGCAGCGCGTCGTGCGAGCCTTCCTCGACGATGCGGCCGCGGTCGAGCACGATCAGGCGGTCCATCGCCGCGATCGTCGACAGCCGGTGCGCGATCGCGACCACCGTCTTGCCTTCCATCAGCCGGTAGAGGCTCTGCTGGATGGCCGCCTCCACCTCGGAATCGAGCGCGCTGGTCGCTTCGTCCAGCAGCAGGATCGGCGCGTCCTTCAGCATGACGCGCGCGATCGCGATCCGCTGCCGCTGGCCGCCGGAGAGCTTGACGCCGCGCTCGCCGACGTGCGCGTCGTAGCCGCGCCGGCCCTTGGCGTCGGCGAGGCCGGCGATGAAGTCGGCCGCCTCCGCCCGGCGCGCCGCCGCCTCCATGTCGGCGTCGTCGGCGTCGGGGCGGCCGTACAGGATGTTGTCGCGCACCGATCGGTGCAGCAGCGACGTGTCCTGCGTCACCATGCCGATCTGCGCGCGGAGGCTCTCCTGCGTCGCGTGCGCGATGTCCTGCCCGTCGATCAGGATGCGGCCGCTCTCGGTGTCGTAGAAGCGCAGCAGCAGGTTCACGATCGTCGACTTGCCGGCGCCCGAGCGGCCGACGAGTCCGATCTTCTCGCCGGGGCGGATCGTCAGCGACAGGTCGTCGATCACGCTGGTGCGCCCGCCGTAGGCAAACGTGACGTGGTCGAAGCGGATCTCGCCGCGCGTGACGACGAGCGGCTTCGCGTCCGGCGCGTCGACGACCGTGTGGACGCGCGCCAGCGTGTTGATGCCGTCCTGCACGGTGCCGATGTGCTCGAACAGCGCCGCCATCTCCCACATCACCCAGTGCGAGATGCCGTTGAGGCGCAACGCCATCGCCGTGGCCGCCGCGACGGCGCCCACGCCCACCTGCCCCTGCGTCCACAGCCACAGCGTCACGCCGGCGGTGCTGGCGATCAGCGCCATCGACAGCGCGTGGTTGACGATCTCGAAGCCGGTGACGAGCCGCATCTGCGCATGCACGGTCGCCAGGAATTCCTGCATCGCCGAGCGGGCGTAGCCGGCCTCGCGCTTCGCGTGCGAGAACAGCTTCACCGTGGCGATGTTCGTGTACGCGTCGGTGATCCGGCCCGTCATCATCGAGCGGGCGTCGGCCTGCTCGCGCGCGACGCGTCCGAGCCGCGGGACGAAGTAGTAGAGCGCCGCGCAATAGCAGCCGAGCCAGACGAAGAACGACGCGAGGAGCCACAGGTCGAAGCCGCCCAGCACCGCCAGCATCGTCGCGAAATAGATGATCACGAACACCAGCAGCTCGGCGAGGATCATCCAGACGTCGCGGACCGCGAGCGCCGTCTGCATCACCTTGGTGGCGATGCGGCCGGCGAACTCGTCCTGGTAGAAGCCCATGCTCTGGCCGAGCATCAGCCGGTGGAAGTTCCACCGCAGCATCATCGGGAAGTTGCCGACCAGCGCCTGCTGCTTCAGCGTCGATTGCAGCGCGACCAGGATCAGGCTGCCCGCGAGCGTGCTCGCGAGGAGCAGCAGCGTGCCGCGCTGCTCCATCCAGAGCGCGGCGGGCTTGACCGCCGCGAGCCAGTCGACGATGTGGCCCATCATGCTGAACAGCAGCGCCTCGAACGCGCCGATGCCGGCCGTCAGCAGCGTCATCCCCAGGATATAGCGGCGCAGCCCGCGCGTGCACGCCCACAGGAACGCGAAAAAGCCGCGCGGCGGCGTCGCCGGCGGCGCGTCGGGGTACGGGTGGATCAGGCTTTCGAACCAGGTGAACATGACGCTTCCGGCCGCGGGCGACGCAACCCGACATTTTCGCACGCGGCGCGCGTGCAGGGCGAGCAGGATATTCCGCTGCCGGCCTAGCGCGCGGCGGCGCGCGCGGCCTCGTCGACGTCGACGTATGCCCAGACCTGCGACCGGATGGGGTGCGGGACGTAGTTGCGCGCCCACGGGTGCGCGAACGTGTCCTCGAGGTCGTTGATGGTCACGCGCCACGGCGCATACGCCAGCATCACCTCGGTCATGCGGCTGAAGAGCTTGGTGCGCGCCGGCGAATCGGGCAGCCGGAGCGCTTCCTCGTACAGGCGGTTGAACTCCGGCAGGTTGAAGCGCGCGTAGTTCACCTGGCCGACGTTGGGGCCGTACAGCAGCTGCATGAAGTTCTCGGCGTCCGGGTAGTCGCCGTTCCAGCCGTCGCCGCGCATCGGGATCTTGCCCTCTCGCGCCAGCTTGCGGAGCTCCGGCAGCTTCTCCTTCCTGAACTCGATCCTGATGCCGATCGCGGTCATGTTCTTCAGCCACAGCTCGTCCGCCTGCCGCTGCGACGACACGGGCGCGGACCAGCGCTGCAGCACCAGGGGCTTGCCGTCCGGCAGCTCGCGAAAGCCGTCGCCGTCGCGGTCGCGGTAGCCGTACTTGTCGAGCAGCGCGCGCGCCGCCGCGGGATCGTACAGCTGCGCGTTGGTCTTGAGCGTGGGATCGTAGCCCGCGACGTCGGGCGGGATGGGGCCGTTGGCGGGCAGCGCGCGGCCGTAATACAGCACGCGGATCGCCTCGCCGAGGTTGTAGCCCATGCTGATGGCCCGGCGCAGCGCGATCTTCTCGGGCGTGTAGCCGCCCACCACCGCGTCCTCCATGTTGAAGTAGTTGAACGCGACGTTGGGCCGCACCAGGAGCTGGTGGAAGATGCCCTTCGCGGCGAGGGCGGGCTTCAGCTTGCCGTCGTCGAGCGCCTGCGGCGTGAATTCCGGCGGCAGGAGCTCCAGCAGGTCGAGCTCGCGGTTCAGGAAGGCGAGCCATTGCCCCTGGCCTTCCTCGATGATGCGGATGTCGACGCGCGGCGTGCGCGGCAGCCGCTTGCCTTTGAGCGCGGCGGCGACGGCCTGCGACGCGGCCGGGATCGGACCCTGCGGCGTGTAGGTTACCTCGCGAAAGCCGGGGTTCGCGAGCAGCTCGATCTGCGAGCTCCGCTTGTACTGGCCGAGCATGTACGGACCCGTGCCGACCGGATGCGCGCCGATGTCCCGCCCGTACGCGTCGACCACCTCGCGCGCCATGGCGGCGGTGTTCTGCACGGCCAGCACGTACAGGAAGCGCAGGTCGGGCTGGTTGAGGCGGATCTTCAGCGTGTAGCGGTCGACCACCTCGAGTCCCGCGAGCGGCGCGTCGTAATCGAAGCGGCCGGTCTTCGCCGCCTGCGCGATCAGCACGTCCGCGCCGGCGAGCTTGCCGTCGAGCATCCAGCGCCACGGCGACTTCACCGCGGGATCGATGATGCGCTTCAATCCGTAGGCGTGATCGGCCGCGGTCAGCTCGCGCGGCTTGCCCTTGAACGCGGGGTCGGGCGTGAAGAAGATCCCCTTCTTCACCTTCATCGTGTACGTCTTGCCGCCGTCGTCGACGAGCGGCATCGCCTCGAGCGTCCCCGGCACGAGGCGCACGGGCCGTGCGAGGTAATCGTAGTCGAGCATCGTCTCGAACACGTTCGCGATGATGGCGTCGGACGCGGCGTCCGAGGCGAACGCCGGGTCGAAGCTCGTCTCGGCGATCGAGAACGTCACGCGCAGCGTTCGCATGGGCTCGGCGGCGCGCGCCGGCACGGACGCGACGAGCGCCGCGGCGACGAGCGCCGTGACGACGCGGCGCAAGGGCAACGGGCGGAGGCGGGCGTTCACGCGCGGCACGATAGCACTTCAGCGCGCGGGCGCGTCCCCGCTCGCGGGCTGCCCGTCGCGGAACAGTTGATACAGGAGGATCGCACCGAACGTCGCGGTGCCGATGCCGCCGAGCGTGAAGCCGCCGAGCTTCAGCGCCAGGTCGCCGGCGCCCACCGTGAGCGTCACCCCCGCCGTGACGAGGTTGCGGGCGCGCGAGAAGTCGACGCGGTTCTGCACCCAGATCCGCCCGCCGGTGGCGGTGATGAGCCCGAACACGACGATGGAGAGCCCGCCGAGCACCGGACCCGGGATGGTCATGATCAGCGCGCCGAACTTCGGCGAGAAGCCCAGCACGATCGCCGCGAGCGCCGCGACGACGAAGACGACCGTCGAGTAGATTTTGGTGACGGCCATCACGCCGATGTTCTCGGCGTAGGTGGTGACCCCTGTCCCGCCGCCGGCGCCGGCCACCATCGTCGCGATGCCGTCGCCGATGAACGCGCGGCCGAGGTAGGCGTCGAGATTCTGTCCGGTCATCGCCGCCACAGCCTTCACGTGCCCGAGGTTCTCCGCGACGAGGACGATCGCCACCGGTGCGATCAGCGCCATCGCGCCGCCGCTCCAGACCGGCGCCGTGAACGCCGGCATGCCGAGCCAGGCGCTGCCTGCGACGCCGGAAAAGTCGATCGCCCTGCCGAGGCCGAGGCCGTTTGCGCACAGCGCGTACAGCGCGTAGCCGGCGAGTCCGCCCAGGAGCACCGGCAGCCGGCGGAGGAGGCCGGGCGCGCGCACGGCGACGAGGCCCACGGCGACGATCGTCGCGAGGCCGATCCAGGTGTCGAAGGCGCTGCCCGAGATGCCCTTCACCGCGATCGGCGCGAGGTTGAGGCCGATCACCGCGACGACGCTGCCGGTGACCACCGGCGGCATCAGCGTCTCGATCCACGCGTAGCCGATCACCATCACGACGAGGCCGATCGCCGTGTAGAGCGCGCCGGCCGCGATGATGCCGCCCAGCGCCACGCCGAGGTTGGGGTTCGGCCCGCTGCCGGCGTAGGCGGTCGCCGCGATCACCACCGCGATGAACGAGAAGCTCGAGCCGAGGTAGCTCGGCACCCGGCCGCCGACGGCGACGAAGAAGATCAGCGTCCCGATGCCCGAGAAGAGGATCGCGACGTTGGGATTGAACCCCATCAGCAGCGGCGCCAGCACCGTGGCGCCGAACATCGCGACGACGTGCTGCAGGCCGAGGACGATGGTGGGACCGGCGGGCAGGCGCTCGTCGGGCGCGATCACGCCGTCGTGCTTCACCGTCCAGCGCGGAAAATACGTGGTCGCTGCGTTCATCGCCGCTCTCCCGGAAGTCGGACACGCGCATTGAACACGCATTCGCTGCGCTTGTCAGCGCGATCGGCTATGATTTTTTGCCCTCGGTCGCGCGTCTGCGCGGCGCCGACGGCACGTGCAATGGCCGACCCTCACCTGCCCGATTCGTCGCCGCCGTCGATCCTGATCGCGGGCGGCGGCCTCGGCGGCCTCGCCGCGGCGCTGGCGCTCGCCCGGCAAGGCGTGCGTGTGCGCGTTCTCGAGCAGATGCCGGAGCTCGGGGAGATCGGCGCGGGCGTGCAGCTCGGTCCCAACGCGTTTTCCGCCTTCGACGCGCTCGGCGTGGGCGACCGCGCGCGCGCCCGCGCCGTGTACACCGAACGGATGGTGCTGAACGACGCGATCGACGGCCGTGAGATCGCCAACGTGCCGCTCGGCGACGCGTTTCGCGCGCGCTTCGGCAATCCGTACGCGGTGATCCATCGCGCGGACGTCCATCAATCGCTCCTCGAGGCCGTGCGCGCCGACGCGCGCATCGAGGTGACGACGTCGGCGCACGTCGAGCGCGTCGAGCAGGACGCCCGTGGCGTCACCGCGGTGGACGCGCAGGGCGAGCGCTATCGCGCCGACGCGCTGGTCGCCTGCGACGGCGGGAAGTCCGCGGTGCGGCAGCAGCTCGTCGGCGACGCGGCGCGCGTGTCGGGACACGTCGTGTACCGCGCGGTGGTCGACGCGCCGGAGTTCCCCGAGGACCTCAAGTTCAACGCGCCGGTGGTGTGGTGCGGTCCCGACTGCCACCTCGTCCACTACCCGCTGCGCGGCGGCCGCCAGTACAACGTCGTCGTCACGTTCCACAGCCGCGACGCCGAAACCTGGGGCGTCACCGAGGGCAGCGCGGCGGAGGTGCAGTCGTATTTCGACGGCGTGCTGCCCCGCGCGCGCCAGCTGCTCGCGCTGCCGAACAGCTGGAAGCGCTGGGCCACCGCCGACCGCCATCCGATCGAGCGGTGGACGTTCGGCCGCGTGACGCTGCTGGGCGACGCCGCGCACCTGATGCTGCAGTACCTGGCGCAGGGCGCGTGCATGGCGCTGGAGGACGCCGTGACGCTCGGCGAGGCGTACCGCGCGAGCGGCGGCGACGTCGGCGCGGCGTTCGCGCGCTACGAGCGCTCGCGCGTGGCGCGCGCCGCGCGCGTCGTGCTGCTGACGCGCGAAATGGGCCGCGTCTACCACGCCAAGGGCGTCGAGCGGCTGGTGCGCAACGACCTGTGGACGGGCCGGACGCCCGAGCGCTACTACGACGCGCTGGAGTGGCTCTACGGCTGGAACGTCGGGCGCTGCCTGGCGCCGTAAGACTTGAGCGCCTTCGACGTCATCGTGCTGGGTCTCGGCGCGGCCGGCAGCGCCGCCGCCTACCAGCTCGCGAAGCGCGGCGTGCGCGTGCTCGGGCTCGATCGGCATGCGCCGCCGCACGACCACGGCTCGTCGCACGGGGACACGCGGATCACCCGCTGCGCGATCGGCGAGGGTGCGCATTACACGCCGCTCGCGCTGCGCTCGCATGCCATCTGGCGCGAGATCGAGCGCGAGACCGGCACCGATCTCCTGACGCAATGCGGGTTGCTGGTGCTGTCGGGCGGCGGCGCCACCGCGTTCACGCATGTTCCGGGCTTCTTCGCCAACACCGTCGCGGCGGCGCAACGCTACGGCATCGCGCACCGGATGCTCGACGCCGCGGCACTGCGCGACGCGTATCCGGCATTCGCCGTGGCCGACGACGCGATCGGCTACTTCGAGCCGGGCGGCGGCTTCGTGCGTCCCGAAGCCGCGGTCCGCGCGGAGCTCGCGCTGGCGGCCCGCCATGGCGCAACGCTGCACCCGCACGAGGCCGCGCGCGCGTTCGAGGCGTCGGCCACCGGCGTGCGGGTGACGACCGACCGCGCGACGTACACCGCCGGCACGCTGATCGTCGCGGCGGGGGCGTGGCTCCCCGAGCTGCTGGAGCCCGACCTGGCGCGGCGCTTTCGCATCCATCGCCAGGCGGTGCTGTGGTTCGACGTCGACGGGCCGCTCGCGCCGTTCGAGCGCGAGCGCTTTCCGGCGTTCATCTGGGAGCTGTCGGGCAAGCCGCAGTCGGTGTACGGCTTTCCGGCGATCGACGGTCCCCGCGGCGGCGTGAAGGTCGCCACCGAGACTTACGCCGTCACGACGACGCCCGCCAGCGTCGCCCGCGACGTCACGCCAGCGGAGATCGCGGCCGTGCACGCCGACTACGTCGCGCCGTACTTTCCCGCGCTGTCGCCGCGTTGCGTGCGCGCCACCACCTGCCTCTACACGGTGACGCCGGACTTCGGCTTCGTCGTCGACCGCCATCCGCAGTGGCGCAGCGTGATCGTCGCCTCGCCGTGCTCGGGGCACGGCTTCAAGCACTCCGCCGCGCTGGGCGAGGCGCTCGCCGATCTCGCGCTGGAGCGGCCGCCCCAGTTCGACCTGACCGCGTTCGCGTGGTCGCGCTTCCACTGAGCGCCGACCCCGACCATGGCCCGCGTTCCGTCCGTCCAGTTCCGCCTGCGCATCGTGCGCGGCGACGACATCGCCGTGGGCCCGGGCAAGGTCGACCTGCTCGAGGCGATCGCCGCCACCGGCTCGATCACCGCCGCCGCCAAGTCGCTCGGCATGTCGTACCGGCGCGCGTGGCTGCTCGTCGACACGATGAACCGCTGCTTCGCGACGAGCGTCGTCGCCGCGGAAACGGGCGGCACGCGCGGCGGCGGAGCGCGGCTGACCCCGCTCGGCAGCGACGTCGTGCGGCGCTACCGCGCCGCGGAGGCGAAGGCTGCCGAAGGCGCCGCCGCGGACCTCGCGGCCCTCGTCGCGCTGCTGGCCGAGTGACCGGGCCCGCCGGGGCAGGCAACCGCCCGCGCGGAATCGGTTAGCATGGCGGTCCCGCCGGACCCGCGCCATGGACTTCGCCTTCATCGTCGACCCGCTGCCGTTGCTCAAGGCCTACAAGGACTCGAGCGTGGCGATGATGCGCGCGCTCGCCGCCCGCGGCCATCGCATCTACGCGCTCACGCAAACCGACCTCTGGTGGGACGCCGGCATCACGTGGGGCAAGGCGACGCCGCTGGCGATCGCCGCCGACGACCATCACTGGTACACCGAAGGCGAGGCCGAGGAGCGCGCGCTGAAGGATTTCACCGCGGTGCTGATGCGCAAGGACCCGCCGTTCGACATGGAGTACGTCTATTCGACGTACCTGCTCGAGCGCGCCGAGCGCGAGGGCGCGCGCGTCTTCAACCGGCCGGCCGCGGTGCGCGACAACAACGAGAAGATGGCGATCGCGCGCTTCCCCGATTTCATCGCGCCCACGCTGGTGACGCGCGACGCCGACCGCATCTCCGAGTTCATCGACGAGCAGGAGGACGTGATCGTCAAGCCGCTGGACGGCATGGGCGGCGCGTCGATCTTTCGCATCCGCGAAGGCGATCCCAACCGCAACGTCATCATCGAGACGGTGTCGCAGCACGGCGCGCGCACGGTGATGGCGCAGCGCTTCATTCCGGAGATCGTCGACGGCGACAAGCGGATCCTGCTGATCGCCGGCAAGGTGGTGCCGTTCTGCCTGGCGCGCATCCCCAAGCCCGGCGAGACCCGCGGCAACCTGGCGGTCGGCGGCCGCGGCGTGGCCCGCCCGCTGACCGCGCGGGACCTCGAGATCGGGCAGGCGCTGGCGCCGGCCCTGTGGGCGGACGGCCTGCTGGTGACGGGCATCGACGTCATCGGCCCGCAGCTCACCGAGGTCAACGTGACGAGCCCGACGTGCTTCGTCGAGATCGCCGAGCAGACCGGCTTCGACGTCGGGGGCATGTTCGCCGACGCGCTGCTCGCCGCCTGTGCGCCGGGGGCGCCGGCGCGTCCGGCGAAAGCCTGACCTGCGGGGACACATCCCCTTCGCGTGCTAACATTTTCGGATGCCGGCGGCCGTGCCGCGGGCGTATCCAACATGATCGGCGTCCTGATCGTCGCGCACGACAGCCTGGGCGAGAGCCTCGTCAAGGCGGTCACCCACGTGCTGGGCGCGCGTCCCGTGCAGTTCGAGGTGCTGTCGGTCGCCGCCGCCGACGACCCGCTGCTGCTGCTGCCGAGTGCCCGCGCCGTGGTCGACCGCCTCGATACCGGCGACGGCGTCGTGGTCTTCTCGGACATCTACGGCGCCACGCCGAGCAATCTCGCCGGCAAGCTGCTGAAGGCGGGCCGCGTCGAGGGCATCACCGGCGTCAACCTGCCGATGCTCGTGCGCGCCTTCACGTACCGTACGCGCGGCATGGAGATGCTGGTGAAGAAGGCGATCTCCGGCGGTTGCGAAGGCGTGCTGCACGTCGAGCTCGATCCGGTCTATGCACCAGCGCGAGGTTGAGATCGTCAACAAGCTGGGGCTGCACGCGCGCGCCTCCGCCAAGCTGACGCAGCTCGCGGCCAGGTTCCAGAGCGATGTCCAGCTCTCCCGCAACGGACGCAAGGTGAACGCGAAGAGCATCATGGGCGTGATGATGCTCGCGGCGGGCAAGGGTTCGAAGGTGACGCTGGAGATCGACGGCCCCGACGAAGCGGCCGCGATGGAGGCGCTTTGCGCGCTGATCGGGGACTGTTTCGGCGAAGGGGGATAGCCGATGCGCGCCGAAACGGTTAAGTTCACCTAACCAAATGTCATAAAACCGGCGGAACCAATCGATGACGACGAGGCTCAATAGAAAGTCCCGGCCCTGGGGGGGGCGGGATTCTTCTCCTCACGATGAGCGCTCCCGTCATGCAAATACGCGAAATCGAAATCACGCATCGTCTGGGTCTCCACGCACGGGCCTGTGCGCGGGTGGTGGCGCAGGCCTCCCGTTTCCGCTGCAACGTCGCGCTGGTCTGCGGCCGCCGCCGCGCGAGCGCGCGGAACATCGTCTCGGTGATGCTGCTGGCCGCCGGGTTCGGCGGACTGGTGCGCGTCGAGACCGATGGGCCGGACGAATCGGCGGCGATGGCCGCGATGGTCCGGCTCCTCACGCAGGGACTCGGCGCACCCGCCTGATCGTCCGGAGCGCGCGCGCGCTTTGCCTTTCGCCGACGGCCGCCGCCGTCGATCACATCGCCGGGGCCCGCCGATGGTGAGCTTTTCGCTGCACGGCGTCGGCGTCTCGGGCGGCATCGCCATCGGGCGCGCGCAGCTCGTCTCGCATGCGACGCTCGAGGTCGCGCACTACACGATCCCCGCGCGGCAGGTGGCGGAGGAGATCGAGCGCTTCACGCTCGCGGTGCAGGAGGTCCAGCGCGAGCTCGAGGGCCTGCACAACGCGCTGACGTCCGGCGACACGCCGGGCGAGTTCGGCGCGTTCCTCGACGTGCACTGGATGATCCTGAACGACCCGACGCTGTCGGAGGTCCCCAAGCGGATCGTCGCCGAGCAGCACTGCAACGCCGAGTGGGCGCTGACCCAGCAGATGGGCGTGCTGGTCGAGCAGTTCGAGCAGATCGAGGACCCGTATTTGCGCGAGCGCAAGGCCGACGTCGTGCAGGTGGGCGAGCGCGTGCTGAAGCGCCTGATGGGCCGCCCCGGCACGCTGCCGGTCGCCAAGGCGGAGGAGCAGACGGTCCTCGTCGCGCACGATCTCTCGCCGGCGGACGTGATCCAGTTCAAGCAGCACCACTACGGCGCGTTCCTCACCGACCTCGGCGGGGTGACGTCGCACACGGCGATCGTCGCGCGGAGCCTCAACGTGCCCGCGGTGGTGGCCACGCACAACGCCCGGCAGCTGATCCGCGACGGCGAGCTGCTGATCGTCGACGGCACAAACCACGTCGTCATCGTCAATCCGGACCGCGCGGTGCTGGCCGAATACCGGCTGAAGCAGAACGAGGTCGACCTCGCGAAGCAGAAGCTGAAGCGGCTGCGGACGAAGCCGGCGGAGACGCTCGACGGCGTGCGCGTGGAGCTCTTCGCGAACATCGAGCTGCCGGACGACCTCGAGCAGGCGGTCGAGAACGGCGCGTCGGGGGTCGGGCTCTTCCGCTCGGAATTCCTGTTCCTGAATCGCGACGCGCTGCCGACGGAGGACGAGCAGTTCGAGGCGTATCGCAGCGTCGCGGCCGGGATGGGCGGCAAGCCGGTCACCATCCGGACGTTCGATCTCGGCGCCGACAAGCAGGCCGAGAGCCTCGAGGGCCTGTCCCGCGTCGCGCCGAATCCCGCGCTCGGCCTGCGCGCCGTGCGCTTCTGCCTCGCCGAGCCGCGGCTCTTCCTGACCCAGCTTCGCGCCATCCTCCGCGCGTCGCACTACGGCAACGTGCAGATCCTGGTGCCGATGCTGGCCTCGGTCGGTGAGATCGACCAGACGCTCGCGATGATCGCCCGCGCCAAGGAGAGCCTGCACGAGCAGGGGGTGCCTTTCAACGCGGGCGTGCCCGTGGGCGGGATGATCGAAATCCCCGCCGCGGTGCTCGCGATGGGCGCGTTCCTGAAAAAGCTCGATTTCCTGTCGATCGGCACCAACGACCTCATCCAGTACACGCTCGCGGTGGACCGCGCGGACGAGGCCGTGTCGCACCTGTACGATCCGCTGCATCCCGCGGTCATCCGGCTCCTCGCGCTCGCCATCGGCCAGGCGGCCAAGTCGAAGATCCCGATCGCCGTGTGCGGCGAGATGGCCGGCGAGATCTCGCTGACGCGAATGCTGCTCGGCATGGGGCTGCGCCGCTTCTCCATGCATCCGGCGCACCTGCTCGGCGTCAAGCAGCGCGTGCTGCAGAGCGACTATGCCGCGGCCAAGGGCGTCGTCGACCGCCTCCGCCGCGTCGACGAGCCGCACAAGCTGCTCGGTATGCTGGAGCGCCTCAACGCCTGATTCGCGGCCGCGGGGGAATGCCGCGCGCCTTCCGTCTGTTTCCCTCGGCATGCGCATGCTCGTCGCGGCCCTCGCCGCCGCCCTGTCGCTGCCCGCGTTCGGCCTCGCCGTCGGCGACGCCGCCCCGCCGTTCGCGCTCGCCACCGCAGCCGGCGAAACGATCGGCCTCGAGCGATTGCGCGGCAACGTGGTCTACGTCGATTTCTGGGCGTCGTGGTGCGGGCCGTGCAAGCGCTCGTTCCCGTGGATGAACGCGCTGCAAAGGAAATACGGCGCGAAGGGCCTGGCGATCGTCGCGGTCAACGTCGACAAAAAGCGGCCGGACGCCGAGCGCTTCCTCGCGCAGACGCCCGCCGAATTCACCATCGTCTACGACGCCGCCGGCGCCACGCCCGCCGCCTGGGGCGTGAAGGGGATGCCGAGCTCGTACCTGCTCGATTCCGCGGGTCGTGTCGTCGCGGTCGAGCAGGGCTTTCGCGACGACGGCGCCGCGGCGCTCGACGCGCAAATCGGCGCGCTGCTGACGGGCAAGTAGCGGCGATGCGGCGCCTCGTTTGGGTGCTGGTCGCCGCCGCGCTCACGAGTTGCGCGTACGCGCCGCCCAAGCCGTGGGAGAAGGGCGACCTCGCGCGCCCCGAGATGCAGTTCGACGCCGATCCGCTCGAGGCGAAGGCGAACCAGCATGTCTACACCAGCAGGGAAGGCGCCGGCGGCGGGTATGGCGTGGGCGGCGGCGGGTGTGGCTGCAACTGAGCCGGAGTCGAAGCGGCCGTTGTCGCTGCTGACGGCCGCGCTGGCGCTTCCCGGCGTGCTTCCCGCGGCGGCGTACGCGCAGTCGCCGCCCGACCACAGCGTCGTTGCGCTGCGCTACTTCGACTACCGCGACTGGCAGCCGGGCGCCGACCGCATGCGCGTAGAGAGTCCCTCGCTGTACCTGCTGCGGCCGCTGTCGGACACGCTGGCGCTCGAAGGCACGCTCGTCTACGACGCGATGTCGGGCGCGTCGCCGGTGGCGTTCAACACGCTCTCCGGCGCGTCGGGAATCGGCATCACCGATTACCGCACCGCCGGCGACGTCAGGCTCACCCAGTACTTCGACGGCTGGGCGCTGGGCGTGGGCGGCGCCTACTCGCACGAGCGCGACTACATCTCCCGCGCCGGCTCGTTCGAGGTGCGCGCGTGGACGGACGACAAGAACCGCACCTTCACGTTCGGCATGGGCACGTCGAGCGACTCGATCACCCCGACCGACCGGCCGAACAAGGACGGGCATCGCGACACGCTCGATTTACTGCTCGGCATCACGCAGGTGCTGTCCGCCGACGCGATCCTGCAGTCGAACGTCACATACGTGACCGGCAGCGGCGATTACGACGACCCGTACAAGACGGCGGACATGCGGCCGAATCACCGCCGCACGTTCGCGTGGCTCACGCGGCTCAACCAGCGCATGTCCGCGGCGGACGCCACGCTGAAGCTCGCGTACCGCTACATCCACGATTCGTTCGGCGACGACTCGAACATGGTGGAGGCCGCGTGGTTCCAGCCGCTGCCGGCGCAGTTCGCCGTCACGCCGCTCGTCCGCTACTACACGCAGAGCTCCGCGTATTTCTACTATGGCCCGCCGCTCGGCAACGGCTTCGTGCCGGGCCAGCCGTACACGACGGACAACCGTCTCGCCGCGTACGGCGCCATCACCGTGGCCGCGAAGCTCGAGCGGGCCTTCGCCGACGGCTGGACCGTAGACCTTTCGCTGTCGTACTACCAGCAGCGCGCATCATGGCGGCTCTTCGGCAGCGGCAGCGAAGGGATCGTGCCCTTCTCGGCGCGCTGGATCGCCGTCGGCCTCTCGAAGACGTTCTGACCGTGGCACAAACGAAGCTCCGTCGCTTCACGTTCGCCGCCATGGCCGGCACGCACGAGCTCCAGCTCGGCGCGACGAGCGCGGCGGTCGCGCGCCGTGCCGCCGCCGCCGCGATCGCCGACGTCGCGCGCATCGAGGCGCGGTATTCGCGGTATCGCGACGACAGCCTGACCACGCGCATCAACCGCGCGGCGGGCGGCGACGCCGTGCCGATCGACGCCGAGACCGCCGCGCTCCTGCGCTACGCCGACCGCTGCTTCGCGCTGAGCGACGGGCGGTTCGACATCACGTCGGGGGTGCTGCGCCGGGTGTGGGATTTTCGCGCGGCGACGCCCAGGCTTCCGTCGCCGGCCGCGCTCGACGCCGCGCGGGCGCTGATCGGCTGGCAGGACGTCGAATGGGACGATCACGCGATCCGCCTGCCGCGTGCCGGCATGGAGATCGATTTCGGCGGCATCGGCAAGGAATACGCCGCCGATCGCGTCGCCACGATCTGCCGCGAGCACGGCGTCGACGCCGGCCTCGTGAATCTCGGCGGCGACGTGCGGGCGATCGGCGCGCAGCCGGACGGGCGTCCGTGGCGCGTCGGCATACGCCATCCCCGCGACCCCGAGCGCGCGATCGCGGTGCTCGACGTCGTCGACGCCGCCGTCGCCACCAGCGGCGACTACGAGCGCTTCGTCGAGATCGACGGCGTGCGCTACTGCCACGTGCTCGACCCACGCACGGGCATGCCGGTCGCGCACTGGCAGTCGGTGAGCGTCGTCGCGCCGCTGGCGATCGTCGCCGGCAGCCTCGCGACGATCGCGATGCTCGCCGCCGGGCGCGCGCCCCAGTTCCTCGCCGGACAGGGCGTGCCTTACGTCGCGGTCGACGCCGCCGGCGCGCTCCATCGCTCCCCGCTCGCCGCCGCGGCCTGAGTGGCACCGGCATTGCCGGAGCGGGGCGACGCCGCCATCGCGAGCGCGGCGGTCACGGTGGCAAGCACGATCAGGAGGACGACAACGAAGAGACGCACGATCATGGCGGCACAGGGGTCGAATCGACGACGCCCGCGAGTGTACCGCAGTCCTATGCCAACGTCATAGGCCCATTGTCGGCCGGGCCGGCGGGCGCCGGTTTAGCGGGCCGCGGCCGTACCCCTCGCGGCCGGGCTAGAATGCCCTTCGCGCCGATTTGAGCCAGCTTGCGGGCGCGTTAAAAATACGGCTAAAGCGGTGCGGCACGGAAAGCCTCCTCTCCGACCCGACCACACCGCCCGCTGGTCGGGTTTTGCTTTTCGAGGACGCGTGCAATGCCTTCGTTCGCCGCCACCACCGGAGGAACCGACCCCGCGCCCGCCGCCGACGGCCGCAGCGTGGGCGTCGTCGTGCCGGCGCTCGCGCATTTCGACCAGCCGTTGCCGCTGGCGTCGGGCCGCGTGCTGGCGTCGTTCGACCTCGCCTACGAGACCTACGGCACCCTCAACCCGGCGCGGACCAACGCGGTGCTCGTGTGCCACGCGCTGAACGCGTCACACCACGTCGCCGGCGTCTATGCCGGCGAGCCGGACAACCTGGGATGGTGGGACAACCTGGTCGGACCCGGCAAGCCGCTCGACACCGACCGGTTCTTCGTCGTCGGTGTCAACAACCTGGGCAGCTGCTTCGGCTCGACGGGGCCGCTGTCGATCGACCCGGCGACCGGCGCGCCGTACGGCGCGGCGTTTCCGCTCGTGACGGTCGAGGACTGGGTCGACTCCCAGGCGCGCCTGGCCGATCACCTGGGCGTGACGCGCTGGGCGGCGGTGCTGGGCGGCAGCCTCGGCGGCATGCAGGCGCTGGCCTGGGCCATCCGCTACCCGGCCCGCATCGGCCACGCGCTGGTGATCGCCGCCGCGCCGAACCTGTCCGCCGAGAACATCGCGTTCAACGAGGTGGCGCGGCAGGCGATCCTGACCGATCCCGAGTTCTTCGACGGCGAGTTCGAGCGCCACGGCGTGAAGCCGCGCCGCGGGCTGCGCGTGGCGCGGATGATCGGGCACATCACCTACCTGTCCGACGAGCAGATGGAGGCGAAGTTCGGCCGGCAGCTCCGCGACGGCAAGAACTTCTCGTTCGCGCCCGAATTCCAGATCGAGTCGTACCTCCGCCACCAGGGCGAGAAGTTCGCCGAGTATTACGACGCCAACACGTATCTCCGCATCACCAAGGCGCTCGACTATTTCGACCCGGCGGTCGCGTCCGGCGGCGATCTCGCGAAAGCGCTCGCCGGCGCGCAATGCGAGTTCCTCGTGGTGGCGTTCACCACCGACTGGCGCTTTCCCGCGGCGCGCTCGCGCGAGATCGTGAAGGCGCTGGTGCGCAATCGCAGCCGCGTGTCGTATGCCGAGATCGTGGCGCCGCACGGCCACGACGCGTTCCTGCTCGACAATCCGCAGTATCACGCGGTGGTGCGCGCGTATTTCGCCCGCCTGGCCGAGGCGTTCGCGCCGCCGGGGTCGCTGCCCGCGAAGGCGGCGGTGGTCGCGCGGACCCGCGTCGCCGGCGCCGTGACGCGCCAGGACTACGCCACGATCGCCGGCTGGATCGAGCGCGGCGCGCGCATCCTCGATCTCGGCTGCGGCGACGGCAGCCTGCTCGCCTGGCTGCGCACCGCCCGGGGCGTCGGCGGCTACGGCGTGGAAATCGACGAGGCCGGCTTCCTCGCCAGCGTGCAGAACGGCGTCGACGTCGTCCAGGTCGACCTCGAGCGCGGCCTCGCCGGTTTCGACGACGATTCGTTCGATTGCGTGATCCTGTCGCAGACGCTGCAGTCGATGCGGCGGATCGAGGGGATCGTCGGCGAGATGCTGCGGGTTGGCCGCGAGGCCATCGTCACGTTCCCGAACTTCGGCCACTGGACGCACCGGTGGCAGATCCTGCGCGGCCGGATGCCGGTGTCGCAGTCGCTGCCGTACCAGTGGTACGACACGCCCAACATCCATCTCTGCACGGTGGCGGACTTCGACGCGTTCCTCGCCGCGCGGGATCATCGCGTGCTCGATCGCGTCGTGCTGGCCGGCGGCAAGCCGGTCACCGTCGCGCCGAACCTCCGCGGCGAGCTCGCGATCTACCGCTTTCGCCGGGGGTGACGCGGCGCCGGAAATTCGACCAGCGCCGCGGCACGCTGCTCGAACGCATCGCGGCGCGACAGTCGGGCCGCCTGCCGCGGTGATATCAGCGAATAGTGCCGCAGCGCTGCCAACCGGTCGTCGATGTCGCTGCACGCGTCGGCGCGCGTCACCCAGCGGCGCGCCTCGACGCGGCGCAGGTCGAAGGCCGCGGTGTAGCTGCGCAGCGTCCGTCGTCCGCGCCGGTCGCAGTACTCGTGGAAATAGGAGAGCGCAAGCTCGCGCAGGCTGCGATAGACCGGATCGCGATAGCGCAACACCGCGCCGTTCGATTTCGAGATCGCGCCCCATGCCGAGCGCGATCGGAACAGCGCCACGACGTGCGGGTAGTCGCAGGGATCGCAGTCCATGTGCATGAGGAGCGGAGGCTTGCCGCGGATCCACAGCGCGCAGGCGGCGACGAACGCGCCTTCGATGCAATGCGCGCGACGCTGCCGCAGCACTTCCCGCACCGAAAGAACGGTGTCCCCGTCCGTCTCGTGATTGATCGGGATTGCGTTGACGAATCGCTGGATCCGCTCCGGCGTGTCGAGTCGGGCGAGGCGCGCGAACTCCTGCTGCGTCAATCCGAGCGTGTCGCGGCGGGCGGCGGCGCATGCAGAAGCGGGCATCAAGATCGCGGTTCCTCGCACGTGCGGCGACCACGCTTGCCGAAGGCTCCATGATGAACTTCCCGGCGCTCTCGTGCGCACCCGTTAGAATCGGTCGATGAGCCACAGCGCGGGTCCTGCCCCCGATCGACTGCCGCCGCCGGTCACGCCAGCCGGCGACGCCGCCCCGGCAAGCCCGCCCGTGGCCCCGCCGCGCGAAACCTGGCGCGAGGCGCTGTTCAACCGGCGGATGCTGATCTGCGTCTTCACCGGCTTCTCGTCCGGCCTGCCGCTGTACATCCTGATCAACCTGCTGCCGGCGTGGCTGCGCTCCGAAGGCGTGGACCTGCAGACGATCGGCTTCTTCGCGCTGATCCAGCTTCCCTACACGTGGAAGTTCCTCTGGTCGCCCCTGATCGACCGCTACGCGTTGCCGCTGCTCGGCCGCCGCCGGGGCTGGATGCTGGCCACGCAGGTGCTGCTGCTGCTGTCGATACCGATCTTCGGGCTGTTGCGGCCGCAGACGGACATCTGGACGATCGTCTACCTGTCGACCGCCGTCGCGTTCTTCTCGGCGAGCCAGGACATCGTCCTCGACGCGTTCCGCCGCGAGATCCTGCCCGACGGCGAGCTCGGCCTCGGCACGTCGATCCATGTGAACGCATACCGGATCTCGAGCCTCGTGCCGGGCGCGCTGGCGCTGATCCTCGCCGATCGGCTGCCGTGGTCCACCGTGTACCTGATCACGGCGCTGTTCATGCTGCCCGGCATCGGCCTCACGCTGGCGGTGGCGGAGCCCGCGCTCGCCAAGGGCCGGCCGCGCACGCTGGCCGAGGCCGTCGTCGAGCCGTTTCGCGAGTTCATCAAGCGGAGCGGCTGGAAAGCCGCGCTGCTGGTGCTGCTGTTCATCTTCCTCTACAAGCTCGGCGACAGCATGGCCACCGCGCTCGCCACGCCGTTCTACCTCGACATGGGCTTCACCAAGACGGACATCGGCGTGATCGCCAAGAACGCCGGGCTGTGGGCCAGCGTGATCGGCGGGCTGCTGGGCGGCCTGTGGATGGTGAAGATCGGCATCAATCGCGGCCTGTGGATCTTCGGCGTCGTCCAGCTCGCCTCGATCCTCGGCTTCGCGTGGCTCGCGCACGTCGGCCGTCCGGACAAGCTGCTGCTGGCCGGCGTGATCGCGTTCGAGGCGCTGGGCGTCGGCCTCGGCACGGCCGCCTTCACCGCCTACATCGCGCGCGCGACCGATCCGCGTTACACCGCGACGCAATTCGCGCTGTTCACGAGCCTGGCCGCCGTGCCGCGCACGCTCGTCAACGCCACGACCGGCTGGATCGTCGAGCGTGTGGGCTGGTTCGACTTCTACCTGTTGTGCACAGCGCTGGCGCTGCCGGGCATGGCATTACTCTTGCGTGTGGCCCCCTGGCGCGAACGTCCCTCGACATGAATACCCCCACGCTCAACCGGCAGAAATTCAGCGCGATCGCGCACCGCGATCACGACTACATGAACCCCATCGCGGCGGCGAAGGTCGAGCGGCTGCTCGATCTCCTTCCGCTCGAGGAGAGCTCGCGCGTGCTCGATCTCGGCTGCGGCCGCGCCGAGCTGTCGCTGCGGATCATCGAGCGCTTCGGCGCCACCGTGGTCGCGGTCGACAACTCGTCGATCATGCTCGACGCCGCGCGCGAGCGGGCCGAGTGGACGGGCGCCCTCGCCAAGCTGCACCTCGACGACATCGACATCCGCGATTTCCAGGCCGATCCGGAGACGTTCCACCTGTCGGTCATGCTCGGCGGCGGCGGTATCGGCGGGGGCATGGCCGGCATCTGCAAGCAGTTGAAGACCTGGACGCGGCCGGCCGGCTACGTCCTGATCGGCGAAGGCTTCTGGCGCACCAAGCCGGCGGCGGAATACCTGGCGCTGCTGGGCGGCGCCGAAAGCGAATTCCTCGAGCATCGCGGCAACGTGCAGGCGGGCATCGACGCCGGCCTCGTCCCGATGCACGCCACCACGGCGTCGCAGGACGAGTGGGACGAGTACGAATGGAAGTACTGCCGCTCGATCGAGCGCTACGCGAGCGAGCAGCCGGAGGACCCGGACGTCCCGGGCATGCTGGAGCGCATCCGCCGCTGGCGCGATGGCTACCTGCGCTGGGGCCGCGATACGCTGGGCTTCGGCCTCTACCTGTTCTACCGGCCGGGCCCCACCGGCTGATCCGCTAGTCCGACGGCTCGTTCGCCAGCAGGCGGTCGAGCTTCTCCGCCAGCGCCAGCCATTCCGCTTCGCGGCGGGCGAGCGTCCACGTGAGCTCGCCCTGGCGGGCGACCGCCGCCTTCATCTGCTCCCGCGCCGCGTCGGCGTACGCGTCCGGGCTCGCGAGCCACGCGTCGAGCGCGGCCTTCTCCGCGCCGAGCGTCGCGAGATCGCGCTCGATCGCGGCCTGCTCGGCGAGGTAGGGCTTGCGGACGTCGAACTGCTTCTGCCGCGCTGCCGCCTCCGCGCGCTTTTGCGCCTTGCGGTCGGCGGGACGCACCGCGGCGTCGTCGCCGGCGCGCGCGTCGTCGCGGGCACGGCGGCGCAGCCCCAGCACGTAGTCGCGATAGTCGTCGAGGTCGCCGTCGAACGGCGTGACCGCGCCGTCGGCGACCAGCCACAGCTCGTCGGTGGTGGCGCGCAGCAGGTGGCGGTCGTGGGCGACCACGACGAGCGCGCCGTCGTAGTCCTGCAGCGCCTCGGTCAGCGCCTCCCGCATCTCGATGTCGAGGTGGTTGGTGGGCTCGTCCAGCAGCAGCAGGTTGGGCCGCTGCCGCACGATGAGCGCGAGCGTGAGCCGCGCCTTCTCGCCGCCGGAAAGGTGGGTGACGGCGGTCGTCGCCATGTCGCCGCGGAAGTCGAAGCCGCCGAGGTAATCGCGCAAGACCTGCTCGCGCGCGTCCGGCTCGAGGCGCTGCAGGTGCCGCAGCGGCGACTCGTCGACGCGCAGCAGCTCGACCTGGTGCTGCGCGAAATAGCCGAGCCGCAGCTGCTGCGCGACGTGCCGCTCGCCGCGCTGCAGCGGCAGCAGCCCCGCCAGCGACTTCAGCAGCGTGGACTTGCCCGCGCCGTTCGGGCCGAGGAGCCCGATGCGGGCGCCCGCGAGCACGCCCCAGTCGACGTGCGGCAGGATCGGCGGCCGGCCGGCATAGCCCAGCGTCGCGGCCTCGAGCCGCACGAGCTGGCGCGCCGTGGTGCCGGTGGGCACGAAGGCGAACTCGAAGGGGCTGTCGACGTGCGCGGCGGCGATGCGCTCCATCCGCTCCAGCGCCTTCACGCGGCTCTGCGCCTGCTTCGCCTTCGTCGCCTTCGCGCGGAAGCGGTCGACGAACGCCTGCAGGTGCGCGATCTGCCGCTGCTGCTTCGCGTACGACGCCTGTTGCTGCGCGAGCTGGAGCGCCCGCTCGCGCTCGAAGTCGCCGTAGTTGCCGGTGTAGCTCCTGAGCTTCTGCCCATCGACGTGGACGATCGTGTCGACCACCGCGTCGAGGAAATCGCGGTCATGCGTGATGAGCAGCAGCGTGCCGGGATAGCGGCCGAGCCAGTCCTCGAGCCACAGCACGGCGTCGAGGTCGAGGTGGTTCGTGGGCTCGTCGAGCAGCAGCAGGTCCGAGCGCGCCATCAGCGCCTGCGCGAGGTTGAGGCGCATCCGCCAGCCGCCGGAGAAGCTCGCAACCGGATCGCCGTGCTTCGCCGCCGGAAAGCCGAGGCCCGCGAGCAGCGTCGCCGCCCGGGCGCGCGCGCTGTAGCCGCCGATCGCCTCGTAGCGGTGATGCAGCTCCGCGATGACGGCGCCGTGCGTGGCGTCGTCCGCCGGCGCGCCCGCACGTCCGGCGGTGGCCCCCGCGGCCGCGAGCGCGCGCTCGATCTCGCGCAGCTCCGGGTCGCCGTCCTGGACGTACTCGATCGCCGGCGCGTCGACCACCGGCGTCTCCTGCGCGACGTGCGCGACCGTCCAGGCGGCGGGCAGCGAAATCGCGCCGGCGTCGGGCACGAGCTCGTGGCGCAGCGCCGCGAAGAGGCTCGACTTGCCGGAGCCGTTCGCCCCGATCAGTCCCACCTTGTGGCCGGCGTGGAGCGTGAGGCTGGCGCAGTCGAAGAGGCGCTTCGTGCCCCGCGCGAGCGTGAGGTCGGTGATGCGCAGCATCAGGCGCGATCCGGGCCCGACGGCATCCGCAGGTCGAAATCGTAGTCGACCGTCAGCGGCGCGTGATCGGAGAAGCGGCGGTTCCGGTAAATCGACACGGCCCGCGCGGTGGCGGCGATGCCCGGCGTGGCGATCTGGTAGTCGATGCGCCAGCCGACGTTCTTCGCGTACGCCGCGCCGCGATTCGACCACCACGTGTACTGGTCGGGGCGCTGATCGAGGCGGCGGAACACGTCGACGAAGCCCAACTCGTCGAACACGTGCGTGAGCCACGCGCGCTCTTCCGGCAGGAAGCCGGAGTTCTTCTGGTTGGCGCGCCAGTTCTTGAGATCGATCGGCTGATGGGCGATGTTCCAGTCGCCGCAGAGGATCACCTCCCGCCCGCTTTGCACGAGGCCCGCGAGATGCGGCAGGAACGCCTCGAGGAAGCGGAACTTGGAGGCTTGCCGGTGCGGCCCGCTCGATCCCGACGGCAGATACAGGCTGACCACCGAGACCGCGCCGAAGTCCGCCTGCAGGAACCGGCCCTCGCGGTCGAACTCGCCGTGGCCGAAGCCGGCGGTCGCCGTGTGCGGGACCTTCGAGTAGACGCCCACGCCGCTGTAACCCTTGCGCTCCGCCGGGTGGAACGTCGCGTGGGATTTCCGCGGCGCGCGCAGCGACCGCGGCACGTCGTCGTGCTGGCACTTCAGCTCCTGCACGCAGACGACGTCCCACGGCTCCGCCCGCGCGAGCCAGCGGGCGAAGCCCTTGCGCTCCGCCGAGCGCAGGCCATTGACGTTGAGGGTGATGACGCGCATGCGCGGACCGGCCGAAAAAGAACGGCGGCGAGTGTACACGAGGCTCCGCCCCGTCCTTCCGGGCCCATGGGCCGCTATACTCGGCCGCGCCCCGGGAGCCGCGCCATGACCGATTTCAGACAGGAATTTCTCGCCTTCTCGCTGGCACGCGAAGTGCTACGTTTTGGGGAGTTCGTCACCAAGGCCGGGAGGAAGACTCCGTACTTCTTCAACGCGGGATTGTTCGCCGACGGCATGAGCCTTCGCCGCCTCGGACAGTTCTATGCAGCGGCGTTGCAGGCGTCGGGGATCGCGTACGACCAGCTCTTCGGGCCGGCCTACAAGGGCATCACCCTGGCGGCCGCCACGGCCATTGCACTGGCGGAAAAGGGTCAGAAACTGCCGTACAGCTACAACCGGAAAGAGGCAAAGGATCATGGCGAGGGCGGCAGCGTGGTGGGCGCCCCGCTGGCAGGACGGATCGTCATCGTCGACGACGTGATCACGGCGGGAACGTCGGTGCGCGAGTCGGTGGACCTGATCCGCGCGCACGGGGCGGTGCCCGCGGGCGTGCTGATCGCGCTGGACCGCATGGAGCGCGGGCAGGGCGAGCGCTCCGCGGTCGCCGAGGTCCGCGACACGTTCGGCATTCCGGTCGTGGCCATCGCCACGCTGGACGACGTGATGGCGTTCATCGACGGCACGCCGGAGCTCGCGAAGCACGCGGCGGCCGTCACGAAATACCGCGCGCAGTACGGCGCGACGTAGCGAGGGCGGGCACCCCGGCCGCCGGAATCGGAATCGCCACCCGAACGTGGCCGAAAGGGTTGTCGTGGAAAAGGCAGTCGTGAACCGCAGCCAAGCACGCTGCAATCGCCGCCGCGGCGCGCCGCGCGTCGCCGCCGCGATGCCGCATGCCCATCGTCGCATCGCGAACGCGCTGCTCGCGCTGACCGGCCTCGCGCTGGCCTTCGCGGCGCTCCACGACGCCCACGCCGGCACCTACAAGTGGACCGACGACAAGGGCGTGGTCCACTACGCCGACAAGATGCCCGCCGAGGCCGTGAATCGCGCGAACGTCGAGCTCGATGCGCGCGGCATCGCCCTCCGCAAGACCGAGGCGGTAGCCACCCCCGAGCAGATCAAGGCGAAATACGACGACGTCCAGAAGCAGCGCCAGGCGTCGAAGGAGCGCGAGGACATCGAGCGCCGCGACCGCGCGCTGCTGTCGTCGTACACCCGCGCGGAGGACATCGATCTCGCGAAGAGCCGCGCCCTCGGCACGATCGACGGCCAGCTCCAGTCGGCCCGCGTGTACGTCGCGCAGCTGACGCGCCGGCAGCAGGAGCTCCTCGAGAAGAAGATCCAGAGCGGCGCGAAGGGCGCGCCGCCGGCCGTCGAGCGCGAGCTCGAAGGCATCGAGAGCGAGCTCACCAAGACCAACGCGCTCGTGGCCGCGAAAAAGCAGGAAGGCCAGCTCGTCACGGCGCGGTACGACCTCGACAAGCAGCGCTGGCGCGAGCTGCAGGCGCAGGCCGACGCCAACGTCGCCCGCGAGCGCGACAAGGAAACGATGAACGCGGTGTCCTCCGCGCAGCTCGGCGGCACGCCGCCGGCGGTGCTGCCCGCGAGCGGCCGCCGCTGACACGGCTTCTTCGCGCCTCGCGTCCAAAGGCGGCCTCCTGGCCGCCTTTTTCATGGCGGCGCCGCCCGGGACCCGCCGCCTGCGATAATCGGCGCCTTCGCGTTCGTTTCCGGTCCCGATCCCGATGGCGCAATACGTTTACACGATGAACCGCGTGGGCAAGGTCGTGCCGCCCAAGCGCGTGATCCTGAAGGACATCTCGCTGTCCTTCTTCCCCGGCGCCAAGATCGGCGTGCTCGGCCTCAACGGCTCCGGCAAGTCGAGCCTCCTTCGCATCATGGCCGGCGAGGACCGCGAGTTCGACGGCGAGGCCGTGCCGATGCCCAACATGCGCATCGGCTTCCTGCCGCAGGAGCCGCAGCTCGACGCCGGCGCGTCGGTGCGCGAGGCGGTGATGCAGGGCCTGTCCGACCTCACCGACGCGAAGGACAAGCTGGAGGCGATCTACGCGGCGTACGCGGAGCCCGACGCCGATTTCGACAAGCTGGCGGCCGAGCAGGCGAAGTACGAGGCGATCATCGCCACGTCCGGCGGGGACGCCGACCTGCAGATGGAGATCGCCGCCGACGCGCTGCGGCTGCCGCCGTGGGACGCGAAGATCGGCACGCTGTCCGGCGGCGAGAAGCGCCGCGTCGCGCTGTGCCGCCTGCTGCTGTCGAAGCCCGACATGCTGCTGCTGGACGAGCCCACCAACCATCTCGACGCCGAGAGCGTCGAATGGCTGGAGCAGTTCCTGCAGAAATTCCCCGGCACGGTCATCGCGGTGACGCACGACCGCTACTTCCTCGACAACGCCGCCGAGTGGATCCTCGAGCTCGATCGCGGCTACGGCATTCCGTGGAAGGGGAATTACAGCTCGTGGCTCGAGCAGAAGGAAGCGCGCCTCGCCACCGAGGCGAAGCAGGAAGTGGCGCGCATGAAGGCGATGCAGAAGGAGCTCGAGTGGGTGCGGCAGAACGCGAAGGGCCGCCAGGCGAAGAGCAAGGCGCGCCTCGCGCGGTTCAACGAGCTGTCGTCGTACGAGCACCAGAAGCGCAACGAGACGCAGGAGATCTTCATCCCCGTGGCGGAGCGCCTCGGCGACGCGGTGATCGAATTCGACGGCGTGAAGAAGGGCTTCGGCGATCGCCTGCTGATCGACGACTTGAGCTTCAAGATTCCCGCCGGCGCGATCGTCGGCATCATCGGGCCGAACGGCGCGGGCAAATCGACGCTGTTCCGGATGATCGCCGGCAAGGACCAGCCCGACGCCGGCGCGATCACCCTGGGCTCGACGGTGCAGCTCGCGGTCGTCGACCAGACGCGCGAATCGCTGCCGAACGACAAGTCGGTGTGGGAGGCGATTTCCGGCGGCCAGGACATCCTCACCGTCGGCAAGTTCGAGATGCCGTCGCGCGCCTATCTCGGCCGCTTCAACTTCAAGGGCGGCGACCAGCAGAAGATCGTCGGCCAGCTTTCGGGCGGCGAGCGCGGCCGGCTGCATCTCGCCGCCACCTTGCTGAAGGGCGGCAACGTTCTGCTGCTGGACGAGCCGTCGAACGACCTCGACGTCGAGACGCTGCGCGCGCTCGAGGACGCGCTGATCGAGTTCGCCGGCAGCGTGCTCGTGATCTCGCACGACCGCTGGTTCCTGGACCGCATCGCGACGCACATCCTCGCCGCGGAGGACGACTCGAAGTGGGTGTTCTTCGAGGGCAACTACCAGGAATACGAGGCCGACAAGAGGAAGCGTCTCGGCGAGGACGGGGCGCGGCCGCATCGGCCGCGGTACAAGCCGCTGCTGCAGTAGCGCGGCGGCTCCGGCTTAAGGAGAACGCGACGGCACGCGGCGCGCTAGAATCCGCGCCTATGAGCGGAATCTCCTGGTCGGGCGTGGTGTTGCGGGTCGTGCTGGCGATCGCGCTGGTGCTCCTCACGTTCAATCCCAGCGGCTACTCGTTCTACCACTGGATCAGCGCGCCGCCCGCGGGCGTGACCGCGCTCAAGGCGTTCGCCGGCGTCGCGCTGCTGATCGGCTGGGTGATGTGCCTGCGCACGGCATTCGTCGCGCTCGGCTGGATCGGCGTCATCCTCTGCGCCGCGCTCCTCGGCGTGATCCTGGGCGTCGGGTTGTCGTGGGCGCTGATTCGCGCCCGCACCACGGGGCAGATCGAAACGCAGTAGCGCGGTCACGCGCTGCCGGCGGCCTTGGCGACCTCGGCGATGAACGCCTTTTCCTTGTCGCTGACCCGCACGCCGCCAAATCCCAGGAATCCGCCTTCGGTCGAAGCGTCTGCCGCCTTTTGCGCGATGTCGACAAGCATCCTGCGATAGGCCGCCGCCTCCTCCGGCGACGCCTTGCTCGCTACGAGGTCCGCGGCGGACTTCACCCGCTGCAGCACGGCGGTCTTGAAGGTCTGCATCTGCTGCTCACGCGAGCCCTCGCCGATAAGCGACTTGGGATCCGGCAGGCCTGGGATGCTGTGATCGGCCGCCAATGCGGCGAAGAGCTCGAGATTGCTGCTGGCCTTGAACGCTTCGGCCATTCCACGCGCCCCGGCCATCGCCTCTTTCAGCGAAGAGAAAATCCCCGAGGGGTCGGCGGCCGCAACCCCGCTCGAGATCAGCGACGGTGCGAGCCGGATGAGTGTCCATTCATCGGACGTGAACGTGTCTTGCTTTGCCATGCCGGTGCTCCTTCGGTGGAATGCGCGAGGGCCGCGCGACGACGGACAGCCTTTCAGCCGCCGAGCTTGCGTTTCAGGAGGGCGTTGACCTGCGCCGGGTTGGCCTTGCCCTTCGTGGCGGCCATCGCCTTGCCGACGAGCGCGTTGAAGGCCTTTTCCCTGCCGGCGCGGAATTCCGCGACGATCGCGGGATTCGCGCTGATCACGTCGTCGACGATCTTCCCGATCGCGCCCTCGTCCGAAATCTGCGTGAGCCCGCGGGCCGCGATGATCGCGTCGGCGTTGCCTTCGTTCTCGCCCGCCCACATCGCGTCGAAGACCTCTTTGGCAATCTTGCCCGAGATCGTGCCGTCCTCGATGCGCTTCAGGAGCGCCGCCAGGCGTGCGCCCGAAACCGGGGCGGCCGCCGCGTCGATGTCGGCGCGACGCAACGCGGCCGCGAATTCGCCGAGATGCCAGTTCGCGGCGAGCCGCGCCGACGCGCCGGCGGCCACCGTCGCTTCGAACGATTGCGCGAAGGCCGCGCTGCCGACGAGGCTCGTCGCGTCCACCGGCGACAGCGCGAAGTCGCGCACGTAGCGCGCGCGCTTTGCTTCCGGCAGCTCGGGCATCGCGTCCCGCACGCGGGCGATCCACGCGGCGTCGATCGCGAGCGGCGGCAGGTCCGGGTCCGGGAAATAGCGGTAGTCCTGCGCGTCTTCCTTGCCGCGCATCGAGCGCGTCTCGCGGCGGTCGGGATCGTAGAGCCGCGTTTCCTGCACGACGGCGCCGCCGTCCTCGATCAGCTCGATCTGGCGGCGCACCTCGAACTCGATCGCCTCCTGCATGAAGCGGAAGCTGTTGAGGTTCTTGATCTCGCAGCGCGTGCCGAGCGTCGTGCTGCCCGCCTTGCGCACGGACACGTTCGCGTCGCAGCGGAAGCTGCCTTCCTGCATGTTGCCGTCGCAGATGCCGATCCACCGCACCAGCCCGTGCAGCGTCTTCGCATAGGCGACGGCCTCGTCGCTCGAGCGGAGGTCCGGCTCGGAGACGATCTCGAGCAGCGGCGTGCCTGCGCGATTGAGGTCGATGCCCGTCATGCCGTGGAAATCCTCGTGCAGGCTCTTGCCGGCGTCCTCCTCGAGATGCGCGCGCGTGAGGCGAACCGTGAGCTCGCCCCGCGTGGGCGAAACGATCGTCACGCCACCGCCTTGCACCACGGGGATCTCGAACTGCGAGATCTGGTAGCCCTTCGGAAGATCCGGATAGAAATAGTTCTTGCGCGCGAACACGCTGTGCGAGTGGATGGTGCCGCCCACGGCGAGCCCGAAACGGATCGCGCGCTCCACCGCGCCCTTGTTTGGCACAGGCAGCACGCCGGGGAGCGCGATGTCGACGGCGGATGCCTGCGTGTTCGGCGCGGCGCCGAACGCCGTGGCGGCGCCGGAAAAGATCTTCGACGCGGTGGAAAGCTGCGCGTGCGTCTCGAGCCCGATCACCACTTCCCAGCCGGGGTTCATGCGCCTGCCTCCGGCGGCACGCGCAGGTGCCAGTCGGTGGCCTGCTGGTAACGGTGCGCGACGTCGAGCAGGCGCGCTTCGGCGAAGTAGTCGCCCTGGAGCTGCAGGCCGATCGGCAGGCCCCCACGCGTGAAGCCGCAGGGCATCGAGAGCGCCGGCGCGCCGGTGAGATTGGCGGCGATGGTGAAGATGTCGTTGAGGTACATCTCGACCGGGTTGTCGCTCTTGGCGCCGAGCGCGAACGCGGCGGTGGGCGCGGTCGGACCCGCGATGACGTCGCAGAGCGTGTACGCGCGCGTGAAGTCCTCGGCGATCAACCGCCGCACCTGCTGCGCCTTCAGGTAGTACGCGTCGTAGTAGCCGTGCGACAGCACGTACGTCCCGACCAGGATGCGGCGCTTCACTTCGGCGCCGAAGCCTTCGGCCCGCGTCTTCTTGTACATGTCGGTCAGGTCGCCGTACTGCGCGGCGCGATGGCCGTAGCGGACGCCGTCGAAGCGCGACAGGTTCGACGAGGCTTCGGCAGGCGCGATCACGTAGTACGCGGGCACCGAATGTTTCACCGTGGGCAGGTCGATCGACACCGTCGTCGCGCCGAGCGCCACGAGCTCGCCGATCGCGGCGTCGATCGCGGCGGCGACGTCCCGGTCGACGCCGGCGTCGAAGTATTCGCGCGGCAGGCCGATGCGCAGCCCCGCGAGGGGGCGGCCGGCGCGCGCCTCGCGCAGCACGCGCGCGTACTCCTCGCGCGGACGGTCGAGCGACGTGGCGTCGCGCGCGTCGTGCCCGGCCATCGCCGACAGCAGGAGCGCGCAGTCCTCCGCCGTGCGCGCGAACGCGCCCGGCGTGTCGAGGCTCGACGCGAACGCGACGAGGCCGTAGCGCGAGCACGCGCCGTACGTCGGCTTGATGCCGCAGATGCCGGAAAGCGATGCCGGCTGGCGGATCGATCCGCCCGTGTCGGTGCCGGTGGCGCCCGGCACGAGCCGCGCGGCGACGGCGGCGGCCGAGCCGCCCGAGCTGCCGCCGGGGACCGTCGCGAGGTTCCACGGATTCCTGACCGCGCCGAAATGCGACGACTCGTTCGACGAGCCCATCGCGAATTCGTCCATGTTGGTCTTGCCCACGAGCACGGTGCCGGCCGCGCGCAGCGCCTCGACGACGAAGGCGTCGTACGGCGCGACGAATTCGGCGAGCATCCGCGACCCGCACGTCGTCTTCAGGCCGGCCGTCATCAGCACGTCCTTGTGCGCGATGGGAATGCCGGTGAGCGGTCCCGCGCCGCCGCGCGCGAGCGCGGCGTCCGCGGCTCGCGCGGCCGCGAGGGCGCCCTCGGCGTCGACGGTGATGAACGCGTTCAGCGCCGGCTGCGAGCGCTCGATGCGACCGAGCGACGCTTGCGTGAGCTCGACGCTCGACACCGAGCGGGCCGCGAGCGCACGCGCGAGTCCGGCGATCGTGGCGTCGCTCACGATGGCATCGCGGAGGCCGCGCTCATTCGACGACGCGCGGCACCAGGTACAGCCCGTCCTGCACGGCGGGCGCTGCGCGCTGGTAGAGGTCGCGCCGGTCGGACTCCGTCACGACGTCCTCGCGCAGCGGCAGCGCGACGTCCTGCGCGTGCGCCATCGGCAACACGCCGGTGGTGTCGATGGCGCGCAGCGCATCGAGGATGCCGAAGATGGCGTCGAGCTTCCCGTGCACGTCCGCGGCCTCCGCGGCGTCGATTTCGATCCGCGCCAGGTGGGCGATGCGGTAGACGTCGTCGAGGGTCAGCGCCATGTTGGAGTGCCGGAAACGCGGCGGCCGCGGGGGCGGCGGCAAAAGGACAGGCCCGGGAGGGGTCGCCGGGGCCCAAAACCGTCATAAAACCGCATCAAATCAGTGCGGAAGCAATGCACAATAGGTTATCATAATCGACATTCGATAGAGCGGCCGGCCCTCGTGTCACCAGGGAGCCAGTACGCACTAGCCCCTCACGCAGCGGACTTTTGCCTCCATGTTCGAGTTTTTCAAAGGTTATTTTTCCAGCGACCTCGCGATCGATCTCGGCACCGCCAACACGCTGATCTACGTGCGCGGCAAAGGGATCGTGCTGAACGAGCCGTCGGTCGTGGCGATTCGCCAGGAAGGCGGTCCCAACGGCAAGAAGGTGATCCAGGAGGTCGGGCTCGCCGCGAAACAGATGCTCGGGCGCACCCCCGGCAACATCACCGCAATCCGCCCGATGAAGGACGGCGTCATCGCCGACTTCACCGTCACGGAACAGATGCTGAAGCAGTTCATCAAGAAGGTGCTCGACTCGCGGCTCTTCTCGCCCAGTCCCCGCATCATCATCTGCGTGCCTTGCGGCTCCACCCAGGTCGAGCGCCGCGCGATCCGCGAATCCGCGCTCGGCGCCGGCGCGTCCAAGGTCTACCTGATCGAGGAGCCGATGGCCGCCGCCATCGGCGCCGATCTGCCCGTGGGAGACGCCACCGGATCGATGGTGGTCGACATCGGCGGCGGCACGACGGAAGTCGGCGTCATCTCGCTGGGCGGCATGGTGTATTCGGGCAGCGTCCGCGTCGGCGGCGACAAGTTCGACGAGGCCATCGTCAACTACATCCGCCGCAACTACGGCATGCTGATCGGCGAGACCACCGCCGAGCTCATCAAGAAGACGATCGGCTCCGCGTTCCCGGGCTCGGAAGTGAAGGAAATGGAAGTGAAGGGCCGCAACCTCGCGGAAGGCATTCCGCGCAGCTTCACGGTGTCGTCCAACGAGATCCTGGAAGCGCTGACGGATCCGCTCAACAGCATCGTGTCGTCGGTGAAGAGCGCGCTCGAGCGCACGCCGCCCGAGCTCGGCGCCGACATCGCCGAGCGCGGCATGGTCCTCACCGGCGGCGGCGCGTTGCTCCGCGACGTCGACCGCTTGCTGATGGAGGAGACGGGCCTGCCGGTGATCGTCGCCGACGATCCGCTGACGTGCGTCGTGCGCGGCTGCGGCAAGGCGCTCGAGAACATGGAAAAGCTCCAGACCATCTTCACGAGCGATTGATGACGACCCCCACGCTCGCTGCGCTCGCTGCCCACAGAGGGGGCGCAAGCCTCTCTTGGGACGGCCCGGCGAGAGGCTGGACCCCCACGCTGGCGATGCCCGGCTAGGTCGTCCTGGCGACCGCAGGCGGATCAGGCACCGATGCGCCACATCTCCGTCGAGCCGCCCGATTTCTTCAACCGCGGCCCGAGCCCGCTGTCGCGGCTCGCGTTCCTCGGCCTGCTGTCGCTGGCGCTGATGTTCGCCGACACGCGCTTTCGCTATCTCGAGGGCGTCCGCCAGGTCGTCGGCGTCGTCCTCTATCCGCTGCAGCGCGCCGTGCAGCTGCCCGGCGAGGCGTTCGCGTTCGTCGGCGACTACTTCGGCTCGAAGCGGCAGCTCGCCGACGACAACGCGCGGCTCCGGCAGGAGCTCGTCGCGCAGGCGCCGGCCGTGCAGGGTTACGCGCAGCTCGGCGAGGAAACCGCGCGGATCAAGGCGCTGCTCGACGTGCAGCGGCGCTTCGCCGGCGCCGGCATCGCCGTCGAGGTGCTGTACACCGGCCGCGATCCCTTCAGCCAGAAAGTGTTCGTCAGCAAGGGCACCGACGCCGGCGTCAAGGCCGGCGACGCCGTGCTCGACGACATCGGCGTCGTCGGCCAGGTCACGCGCGTGTTCCCCGCGATGGCGGAGGTCACGCTCGTCACCGACCGCGAGCATGCGGTGCCGGTGAAGGTCGAGCGCAGCGGCGCCCGGAGCGTGATGTTCGGCAACGGCACCGGCCGCGCGCCCGAGCTCCGCTTCACCGCGCCCACGGCCGACGTCCGCATCGGCGATCGCCTCGTCACGTCCGGCATCGACGGCACGTACCCTGCCGGCCTCGCCGTCGCCGAGGTAATCAACGTCGACCGCGACACCGGGCAGATGTTCGCGCGCATCGTGTGCCGTCCCCTCGCGGGCTTCGACAGCAGCCGCTACATGCTCGTCATCGGCCGCGAAGCCGCGGCGGCGCCGCGGCCCGAGGAGCCCGCGGAGTCGGACGCCGTCAAGAAGGGCGGCCGCGGCAAGGGGCGGCGCGGATGAGAATGCTGCCGAGCGTATCGGGGCTCACGCCCGCGTCGTCGGACGAGATCCTGCGGCCGGTCAATCCGTGGTTCATCCTGCTCACGCTGTTCTTCGGCCTCGTCGCCAACATCGTGCCCACGACGCCCGCCGTGGCGATGCTGCGCCCGGACTTCCTGGCGCTCGTGCTGCTGTACTGGTGCATCCAGGAGCCACGCTATGTCGGCGTCGGCGCGGCGTGGATGGTGGGACTGTTGATGGACGTCGCGGACGCGACGCTGTTCGGCCAGCACGCGCTCGCCTACGCCGTGCTCGCGTACGCCGCCGACTATTTCCGCCGCCGCGTGCTGCGCTTCCCGCTGTGGCAGCAGGCGGTGCAGGTGGCCGCGCTGCTCGGCCTGTGCGCGGCGCTCGTGCTGCTGGTGCGCGCCGTCGGCGGCGCGCCGCTGCCGCGCTGGACCTACGCGGTGCCGCCGGTGGTGGGCGCGCTGCTGTGGCCGCCGCTGTCCGTGCTGCTGCAGTGGCCGCAGCGGCCCACGCGCTCGCGCAGCGACCGCTGAGCGAAGGACGCTTCCAGCCATGGGCCGCCACCTGTTCACCCGCAAGCGCGATTACGGCCGCGGCCGCGGGTTCGGGTCGTCCGACCTGCAAAGCGCCGAGCGCGACCGCTTCCTGTTCCGCCGCCGGCTCGCCGTCGCCGGGCTGCTGGTGATCGTCGCGTTCCTCGGGCTCTTCGGGCGCTTCTTCTTCCTGCAGGTGATCGAGCACGATCATTACCAGACGCTCGCCGAGACCAACCGCATCGCGATCGTCCCGATCGTGCCCAACCGCGGCGTCGTCACGGACCGCAACGGCGTCGTGCTGGCGCAAAGCTACTCCGGCTACACGCTCGAGATCATGCCTGCCAGGGTCAAGGACCTCGAGGCGACGATCGACGCCGTCGCCGAAGTGGTCGACGTCACGCCGCGGGACCGCAAGCGCTTTCGCAAGCTGCTGGAGGAATCGAAGAATTTCGAGAGCCTCCCGATCCGCACCCGGCTCACCGACGAGGAGGTGGCGCGCTTCGCCGTGCAGCGCTTCCGCTTCCCCGGCGTCGAGATCAAGGCGCGGCTTTTCCGCCAGTACCCGTTCGGCGAGCTCGCGTCGCATCTCGTCGGCTACATCGGCCGCATCAACGACAAGGACGTCGAGCGCATCGGCGAGTGGGACGAGACGGCCAACTACAAAGGCTCGGACTACATCGGCAAGGTCGGCATCGAGCTGTCGTACGAGCGCGAGCTGCACGGCACCACGGGCTGGGAGGAGGTCGAGGTCGACGCGAACGGCCGCGCGGTGCGCACGCTGTCCCGCACGGCGCCCATTGCGGGCAGCAACCTCAAGCTCTCGCTCGACGTCAAGCTGCAGAAGGTGGCGGAGGCCGCGTTCGGCGACCGCCGCGGCGCGCTGGTGGCGATCGATCCCAACAACGGCGACGTGCTCGCCTTCGTCTCGAAGCCCGGCTTCGATCCCAACCTGTTCGTCGACGGCATCGACCCGGCGAGCTGGCAGGAATACAACGAGTCGCCGGACAAGCCGCTGCTGAACCGGCCGCTGCGCGGCGCGTACCCGCCGGGCTCGACGATCAAGCCGTTCCTGGCGCTCGCCGCGCTCTCGTCGGGCAAGCGCACGGCGTCGCAGGCGATCTTCGACCCCGGCTTCTTCCAGATCCCGGGGCAGGCGCATCGCTTCCGCGACGACAAGCCCGGCGGCCACGGCACCGTCGACATGTACAAGTCGATCGTCGTGTCCTGCGACACCTACTACTACATGCTCGCCAACGAGACGGACATCGACGACACCGCACGCTTCCTGTCGGCGCTGGGCTTCGGCCGCAAGACCGGCCTCGACATCGAAGGCGAGCTGACCGGCACGCTGCCGTCGCGCGAGTGGAAGCGCCAGCGCTTCGCGGGCAAGAACTACCGCGACGAGCATCGCAAGTGGTATCTCGGCGACTCGATCTCCGCCGGCATCGGGCAGGGCTACAACTCGTTCACGCCGATCCAGCTCGCGCACGCGATCGCCACCGTCGCGAACAACGGCGTCGCGTACACGCCGCATCTCGTCAAGTCGGTCGAGAACCTCAAGTCGGGCGAAGTGCGCGAGATCGCGCGCGACTCGGCGGTCAACCTCGGCTTGCGGCCCGAGCACCTCGCGGTGATCCGCAACGCGCTCGTCGGCGTCAACAAGGAAGGCACGAGCGCCGCGGCGTTCCGCAACGCCGGCTACGTGAGCGGCGGCAAGACCGGCACCGCGCAGGTGTTCTCGCTCAAGGGCGAGAAGTACGCCGAGCACAAGGTGGACGAGCGGCTGCGCGACCACGCGTGGTTCATCGCGTACGCGCCCGCCGACAAGCCGACGATCGCGCTCGCGGTGCTCGTGGAGAACGGCGGCTTCGGCGCGCAGGCGGCGGCGCCCATCGCCCGCAAGGTGTTGGACCAGTACCTGGTCGGCAACACGCAGCCGGGCGCGGCGCCCGTGGTGCAGGACCGCCCGGGCGACGACGAGAGCGACTGACGTGCTGAGCCTCGTCGCGCGCATCTGGGAGGCGCTCACGCGGCGCATCGACCGCATGCTGTTCGCGTGCGCGCTGGCGATCGTCGGCGTGGGCCTCGTCACGCTGTTCTCCGCCGCGGACCAGAGCATCCCGCGCGTCACGACGCAGCTCGCGAGCTTCGCGTTCTCGATCGCGCTGATGTGGCTGTTCGCGAACATTCCGCCGCAGACGCTCGCCCGCGCGGCCGTGCCGCTCTACGTGGTCGCCGTGCTGATGCTCGTGGGGGTCGCGCTGTTCGGCGTGGTGGTGAACGGGTCGCGCCGCTGGCTCAATTTCGGCGTCGCGCGCTTCCAGCCGTCCGAGCTCATGAAGATCGCGCTGCCGCTGATGCTCGCGTGGTACTTCCAGAAGCACGAGGGCCGGATCGGCTGGTGGGACTTCGCGCTGGCGGCGGCCCTCATCATCGCGCCGGTCTACCTCATCAAGCGCCAGCCCGATCTCGGCACGTCGCTGCTGATCGCCGCGTCGGGCCTCTACGTCCTCTACCTCGCCGGGCTGTCGTGGAAGATCATGGTGGGGCTCGCCGCGCTCGGCGCCGCCGCCGGCCCGTTCGTCTGGCAGCACCTGCACGACTACCAGCGCGAGCGCATCCTGACGTTCATCGATCCGACCCGCGATCCGCTCGGCGCCGGCTATCACTCGTCGCAGGCGTCGATCGCGCTCGGCTCCGGCGGCGTCGTGGGCAAGGGCTGGCTGAACGGCACGCAGACGCACCTCGACTTCCTGCCCGAGCGCCACACCGACTTCATCTTCGCCGTGTTCGGCGAGGAGTTCGGGCTGATCGGCAACGCAGTGCTGCTGATCCTCTACCTGCTCGTGATCGGCCGCGGCCTGGTGATCGCGGCGAACGCGTCGACGCTCTTCGCCCGGCTCCTCGCCGGCGCGATCACGCTGATGTTCTTCACCTACGCGTTCGTCAACATGGGCATGGTGAGCGGGCTGCTGCCGGTGGTCGGCGTGCCGCTGCCGCTGGTGTCGTACGGGGGCACCGCAATGGTGTCGCTGTTCATCGGTCTCGGCGTGCTGATGAGCGTGCAGGCGCACCGGAAGCTGGTCGCGACCTGACGGCGCGCCTGGCGCGGCCCACGGCCAGCGCGTAGAACGTCGCGTTGACCGCGACGACGAGCAGTCCCAATCCGAGCTGGATCGACGGCGTCAGGCCAGCGGGATAGATCAGCGGAATGACGTAGTGCTCGACGAAGCCGCCCGCGTAGCCGGCGCCACCGGCGCGCTGGCGCAGCGCGTTCTCGAGCGGCGTCAGCGGACAGATCGTGCCGCTGAATTCCGTGTACGCCGCCCACGCCGCTGCGGGCAGGTGGACGAACGCGACGCGCGGCCACCGCAGCACCAGCGCGCCCCCCGCGACGGCGAACGCGATGAACAGCAGGTGGAAGACGACGACGGCGTCGGCCGCGAGGCGCGCGCTCATGACGCGTCGCGCGAATTCCTGCGCGAGGCTACTTGCGCGGACGGCGCGCGCGGGCGCCCTTGCGGTTGCCGGCGGGCTTCGGCTTCGCCGCGGCGTTGCGCGGGCGCGGCCGGGCCGGTGTCGCGGAGGGTGCGGCGTCGACCGGGCGTTCGCCGGGCTTGTAGTCGCCGATCACGCTTTTCACCGGGCATGCGGAAAAAACGGGACAGCGCTTGCAGCCGACGGCGATCGCGATGGGACAGAGCACCATGAGGTTCTCCGGATGAGGCCTGGCGAAGCATACACCCCGCCATCGCGCGCGCTCCTCAGCCCGGCGGCGCGGGCGGGAAGTATTGCGCGATCACCGGCGCGACGACCGGATGCGCCTCGACGCGCAGCAGCGTCGCGTGCAGCGCCGGGCGCGACGTCTCCAGGTGCTTGCGCGCGCCCGACCAGCGCGAGACGACGCATGCCAGCAGGTCGAGCGCGCCGGGGCGCGCGCCGGCGAGGTACGGCGTGGCCGGAAACGTGTCGGCGAACGTGTCCCACAGGTCGTGCAGCCGCGACCGCGCACCGGCCCGGATTCGCGCCTTCAGCGCGTCGTCGGCGTCCGGGCACACGCGCTCCGGATAGTCGATCACGCCGATCATCGCGTAGCAGTTGGCGGCGATGTAGACGAGGCCGCGCAGCGATTGCGCCCGCGCCTTCGGCTCTTCCGGCAGCAGCCCGCTCGCGGGAAAGCGCTCGCCGAGATGGATGAGGATCGCCGCGCTCTCGCTCAGCACGCCGTCATCGGGCGTCACGAGCGTCGGCACCTGCGCGAGCGGATTGACGCCGCGCAGCTCGTCGAGGCCAGGCCCCGGCTTCCACGCCGCAGCGTCGACGACGCGATGCTGTGCGCCCGTCATCCGCAGCGCGGCGTCGATCGCCGCCGACCCCGAGCCGCCCGTTCCATACAGCACCATCATGATGTCCGCTCCCGTCGAAAATGCGCGCGGCGATTGTCGCGCACGCGTGGCCCTGCGGCAATCAGGACGTCGTCGCCGCGGTCCAGAGCAGCGCGGCGCCGGAGAGGAGCATCAGGCCGTCCATCAGCAGGCGAAAACGCTCGGCGGGAATGCGCAGCACGAAGCGCTTGGCAAGGTAGGACCCCGCCATCAGCGACGCGCCGATCACGAGCCCCTGTGCGATCGCGTCGCCGGGCAGCGCGCCGAACGAGCGGAACACCACCGACTTGGCCGCATAGATCCCGAGCGAGCCCGCGGCCTCGGTCGCGAGGAACGCGCCTTTGACGAGCCCGTACGCCAGGAACACCGGCGCGCTGATCGGCCCGGTGGTGACGACGATGCCCGTCAGGAAGCCGATGGGCAGGCCGAGCAGCGCCAGCGGCAGCAGGCCGATCCGGAGGTCGTGGGCTGCAAGCCACCGCCGCGCGCCGATCATGCCGATGAAGAACAGGCCGAGCGCGGTCTCGACGAGCCGCGGCGGCAACACCAGCAGCGTGCGCGCGCCGAGCGCCGCCGCGGGGATGCCCGTCGCCGAATAGGCGGCGCAGGCCCGCCAATCGATGTCGCGCCACCACACCAGGACGCGGGAAAGGTTGGCCAGGATGGCCGCGATGGCCATGATGGGCACGGCGCGGATCGGGCCATACGCGATCACCAGCACCGGCATCAGCATGATCGAGGAGCCGAACCCCACGATGCCGCTGATCGTGCCCGCGACGAGGCCGACGGCGAGAACGAACGCGAGCTCCACGGCGCCGGCGCCTGGCGTGCCGGCGTGCTACGCGGCGAGCGCGATGTCGAACGTCGCGGCGAGCGCGCCGTCGCGCTCCACCGGCGCGAGCGTCAGCGCACGTCCGCCCTGGCGGTAGAGGAAGTCCTGCGCGTTGCGGACGTCGGGACGTCCGCGCGCGGCGTACGGCGCGCGCGCGAAGACGCGGTCGGAAAGCGCGTCGTCGAAGTAGAACTGCGACGTCAGATCGTGCGCGCCGCTTCGCACCTTGAAGTGGAGGTGGACGGCGCGGCCGCGATACCAGCCCGGGTAGACGGTGACGAAGCGCACGCGGCCGTCCGCGCCGCTCACCTGGTAGCCGCGCAGGAAACGCTCGGCGCCTTGCGTGCCGGAGTACACGCCGGCCGCGTCGCAGTGCCAGAGATCGACGATCGCCCCGGCGAGAGGCGCGCAGCCGCTCGCATCCGCGCGGCTCACGCGAAGCTCGAGCGCGAGCGGCAGGCCGGCGCGAGGCGCGGCGCCGGGGGCGTCGATGCGAAGATCGGAGCGGTCGAGCCGCGTGTCGAGGAAGAACGGACCTTCGGTCTGCGCCGGCGTCGCGACGCAGCCGCCCGCGGCGGCGCCCAGCGCGCGGCCGCCGGGCCACGCCGCCAATGCGCCGAGCGCGCCGAGACGGGCGAGCGCCTCGCGGCGCGACCAGACGCGGCCGCGCGGCGCGTCGTCGTCGTCCCGCAGCGGCACTTCAGGCGCCTTCGACGGTGAAGAGGTCGCCGCGCGACGCCCGCTGGCGCAGCGCGATGAGCGGCTTGTACTCGGCGGACTCGTACCACGCCTTCACGGCGGCGGCCGACGGAAATTCGAGAATCACGATGCGCTTCGGCGCGAACGTGCCCTCGAGCGCGGCGGCCGGGCCGCCCCGCGCGAGGAAGCGCCCGCCGTGCGCCGCGATGGTGGCGCCGACGCCCTTGCGATACTCGTCGTACAGCGCGGCGTCGGTCACTTCGATGTTGGCGACGACATAGGCGGCCATGCGCTTTCCCCCGGAGTAGGCCGGCGGTGCCGGCGCCCAGCAGTTTACTTCAGCGCGAAATCCACGCGCGTGGGCGCGCCGCCGTCCTTCACGCCGGCGGCGTCGAGCTTCGACGCGACGAGGAACATCCGCTTCGATGCGACGCCGCGTTACGCGTGAGCGCGATGCGCGGCCGGCTCACCTTGAGCGTGTCGAGCACCGGCGCGCCGCGCCACAGCGACGTCGACGACACGTCGACGGCAAGCTCGTCGAACTCGAGCAATGGAGGCCCCGGCACGCGATCCGCGACCTTGAAGCCGGTCATCGTCGCGGAGGCGACGAACGCCACGGCCAGCGTGAAGACGACGATCAGCGCGTTGCGCAGGCGCCGCTTCCAGGGGCGCGACGGCGGGGGCAGGGCGGCGTCGGACATGGCAGGGGGCGCGACGTGGACAAGACAGGCGGCTGGCCGCACCGGCGCTCATGTACCAGCGCTGCCGCCCGGGGCCGCGCGCCTCCCGCGACGACGCGGCTACATGATGCGATTGAACCAGAGCATCGACAACCCCGCGGCCATCAGGGCCAGCACCGCGGCCGCGGCCGCGAACAGGGCGGTGATCTCCGTTTCCTTCTTTTCCATCACCATCCGCGAGTTGAGCGTCTCGTAGACCTTCTTGAGCTCGGCCGCGGTGCCGGCGTAGAAATATTCGCCTCGCGTGATGAGAGCGATGCGCTTCAGCGTCTCCTCGTCGAGGCGCACGCGCATCGACCAGCCTTCGGCGCCGATGATCTCGCCCGCCACCGTGCCGATGCCCACGGTGAACACGCGCACGCCGCGGTCGGCCGCGAGGCCCGCCGCCTCGATGGGATCGGGGCCGGTGGTGGTCTGGCCGTCGGAGAGGAGGATGATCGCGGCGCCGGTGTACGAGCCCGGCGGCACCGGCTTGTCCTTTTCCTTGTCCTTGCCGGCGGGATCGTCGGACTTGCCGGACCGCGGACTCTTGCTCTTGTCACGGGCGGCGTCGCGGCGCGGATTGGACGAGCGGAGATCGAATTCGGCGTCCGGGAAGATCGTCTTCAGCGACACCAGCATGCCGCTGCCGATGGCCGTGCCGCGCTGCAGCTGGAAGCGGTCGATCGCGGCCAGGATGTCTTCGCGCGAGTTGGTCGGCGGCTGCACGACCGACGCCGTGGCGGCGAACGACACGATGCCCACACGCGTGGTGCGCGCCGTGTCCGCGACGAACGCGCGGGCGGCCGCCTGCGCGGCCTCGAGCCGGTTCGGCTTGACGTCGGCCGCGCGCATGCTGCCCGACACGTCCATCGCGAGGATGATCGTCTCGTGCTGCGACGGCAGCGTCACCACCGCGGCCGGCCGCGCGATCGCCAGCACCATCACCGTGAAGGCGAGCAGGAACAGCGCGGGCGGCACGTGGCGGCGCATCGTGTTGCCGGCGCTCATCGCCTCGCGGATCATCGACAGGCCCGCGTAGCGGACGGCGGTCTTCTTCTTGCGCCGCAGGAGCCACAGGTACGCCGCCGCGACGACCGGCACCAGCACCAGCAGCCACAGCATTTCAGGCCATAGAAACGTCATTGCTCGCTTCCAGGTGACGGGGCAGCGAGCCCCCGCTCGCCAGCTGGCTGCGGCGCTTGCGCAGATCCGCGAAGCGCATGATGGCGTCGACGAGGTCGTCGTCGGTGCAAAGCTCCAGCGCGTCCACGCCGGCCTCGCGCAGCGATGTGCGAAGCGTGCGCTCGCGCCGCTGCGCCGCCTCGGCGAAGCGCCGGCGGAAACCCTTGTCGTGAGTGTCGACGAACAGCTGCTCGCCCGTCTCGGCGTCCTCGATCACGAGGAGCCCGAGGTCGGGCATCTCCATCTCCAGCGGATCGTACAGCCGCACGGCGACGATCTCGTGGCGCTTGGCGAGCTGCGCGAGCGGCTTCCCCCAGCCCGGCGTGCTGATGAAGTCCGAGATCACGAACACCAGCGAGCGGCGCGGCATCACCGCGAAGGCGGTGGCGAGAAAATCCTGCAGGTTCGTGGTGGCGGCGCGCTTGAGGGGCGGGCGCGTGAGCATCGTGTTGAGAATGTGCAGCACGTGGCGCCGGCCGCTCCGCGCGGGTACGACCTGCTCCACGCCGTCGCCGTAGATGAGGGCGCCGACGCGATTGCCGTGCTTGGTGAGGAGCCGGGCCAGGACGGTGACGAAATCGGCGAGCACCGAGCGCTTGCGCACGTCGGCGGAGCCGAATTCGACCGACGGCGACATGTCGAGCAGGAACCACGCGGTGACTTCGCGATCCTCGTTGTACTCGCGGACGTACGGCGTGGCCAACCGTGCGGTGACGTTCCAGTCGATGTGGCGGACGTCGTCGTGGTACTGGTACTCGCGGATGTCGGCGAGGTCGAGCCCGAACCCGCGGAACAGCGTCCGGTAGTCGCCCTGCAGCAGGCCGTCGAGCCGACGGATCACCGTCCACTCGAGCCGCCGCAGCAGCGCGTCAGGATTGGCTGGCGACCTTGACATGCGTGTCGAGCGGCTTGTCCGGCGCGCGCACGTTCTGCAGCACCCGGTTGATGATCTGGTCGGGCGTCATGGCGTCGGCCAGCGCTTCGTACGACAGCACCAGCCGGTGCCGCAGCACGTCCGGCGCGAGGTCGGTGACGTCCTCCGGCAGCACGTACGTGCGTCCGCGCAGGAACGCGAGCGCGCGGGCGCCCTCGATCAGCGCGATCGACGCCCTGGGGCTGGCGCCGAACGTCAGGTACTTGCCGAGGTCCTTGATGCCGTAGCGCTCGGGGTTGCGCGTCGCGTTGGCGAGCTTCACCGCATACTGCATCAGCGAGGGGTCGACGTAGCCCTTGCGGCACTCGCCCTGCAGCGCGTGCAGCTCCTCGGTGGTGGCCACCGGCACGACGTCGCGCGACTCGCCGGTCACGCGCTCGACGATGACGAACTCCTCCTCTTCCGTCGGATAGCCGACCAGGACCTTCATCATGAAGCGGTCGACCTGCGCCTCCGGCAGCGGATAGGTGCCTTCGGTCTCGATCGGGTTCTGCGTCGCCATCACCAGGAAGGGATTCGGCACGCGATGCGTCTCGCCGGCGATCGTCACCTGATACTCCTGCATGACCTCGAGCAGCGCGCTTTGCACCTTGGCCGGCGCGCGGTTGATTTCGTCCGCCAGCAGCAGGTTCGTGAACACCGGGCCGAGCGACGTCGCGAAATCCCCGCTCTTCTGGTTGTAGATGCGGGTGCCGACGAGATCGGACGGCACGAGGTCGGGCGTGAACTGGATCCGCTTGAACGAGCCGCGCACGGTGCGCGCGAGCGTCTTCACCGTCAGCGTCTTGGCGAGCCCCGGCACGCCCTCGACCAGCAGGTGACCCTGCGCGAGGATCGCGACCAGCACGCGCTCCAGGAAATGATCCTGGCCGACGATGACCTTCTTGACCTCGTAGAGGATGCGCTCCATCAGCGTGGCGACTTCGCCGCCGCGGCTCACGTCTTTGAGTTCCATGGCTCTCCTGGACGAGTGAAAGTGCTGCGTGCTGCGAGCGTGCCTAGAACGGCGACAGCCCCACGGCGGACGCCGCGTTCTCGATCGGCACCGCGAAGCCGATGCCGATGAAGACGTTCTGCGGCGTGGGGTTGAGGATGCCGGTGACGATGCCGACCACTTCGCCTTCGGCGGTCACGAGCGGGCCGCCGGAGTTGCCCGGATTGGCGGCGGCGTCGAACTGGATCAGGTTGGTGAGCACGCGCTTCCCTTGGGGCGAGCGGTACTCGCGGCGCAATCCGGAGACGATGCCCGCGGTGGCCGAGGGGCCGATGCCGAACGGAAAGCCCACGGCGACCACGTGATCGCCGACGGACAGGTCGCTCGTGGAGCGCAGCGTGGCGGGCACGAGGTCGTCGGGCAGCGTCTTCGCCTGCAGCACGGCGAGGTCGTTCTCCGGCTGCACGCCGGTCACCACCGCCTCGGAGATGAGCCCGTCGAAGAACTCGACGGTGACGCGCTTCGCGCCCGATACCACGTGCAGGTTGGTGAGGATCACGCCCTTGTCCAGGACTACGACGCCGGTGCCGGAGCCGCGGTCGCGATCGCCGTCCTCGTCCTGGTCGTACGTCATGTTCTTGACGCGCACGACGGACGGGAGGATCGCCTCGAACGCCTTCGCGTACACGGACGGCGGCGTCTTGGTGTCGAGCGTGTGCATCACCGCGGCGTCGATGTCGTCCTGCGTGAGCTCGCGCGGCATCGCGCCGAAATGCGGCCGGGCGGCGAAGAAGGCGCCGATCAGCAGCGCGACGCCGCAGGCCCACAGCGCGCGCTCGTGGCGGCGGGCGAAGCCGGCGGCGCGCTGGAGGAACGGCAGGCGCGGCGGCGCGGGCGCCGGCGCGTCGGGGCCCGCGGCGGCGGCGCGCGACCGGACCGAACGGCTGTACAGCGTGACCTTGCTCATGGGCGACCTGGCGAGTGCGATTTTTCGCGCGACGATCCTGCGTGCGCCGTTCCGGTCAGACCCGGCGGCGCGGCATTCGTTTCAAGGCACCGCCGGCGATTTGCGCGCGCGGCCCTTCACCATCACCCAAGAGTAACGCGCGCCTCCCGATCTGGCAAAGGCGGCCTTGCACCGCCTCGTGGCGCGCGAAACGAGACGTGCTACGGCCCGATCTTCTCGCCTTCGGCCGCCGGCGCTTCGCCCGCCGCGGCCGCGGCCGCCGCTTCCTCTTCCTTGGTGCCCAGCTTCTTCTTCTGCTTCTCTTCCTTCTTCTGCTTCTTGGCGAGGTCGCGCTGGCGCTTGGCGAATGCGTAGTTGGGCTTGGGCAATTGACGGTCCTCGGGGACGATTGGCGTGGGGTGGGGCGGGATCCGGGCGGTTTTCGGCGATTCTACCTGACCCCGCCGCCGCGTCAGCGGGCCAGTTCCTCGTAGACGCGCTGGTAGTTTCCCACCATCGCCGGAAGGCTGAAACGCTCGGTCGCGGCAGCGCGCGCCTGCCGGCCGTGGGCGAGCCGGCGCTCCGGCGCGGCGACGTAGCCGGCGAGCGCGTTCCCGAGGGCGGCCGCGTCCGCGGGCGGCACCAGCGCGCCCGTCAGGCCGTCGTCGATGAGCTCCACGTTGCCGCCGACGGCCGTCGCCACGACGGGCAGCCCGGAGGCCATCGCCTCGAGGATCGTGTTGGAGATCCCTTCGTTCAGCGACGGCAGCGCGAACACGTCGAACGCACGCAGCACGTCGGCGACGTCGGTCCGGTTGCCGGGGAACCACACGAGATGCGCGATGCCGAGCGTGTCGGCGAGCAATCGGAGGTCGCCGAGGAGCGGGCCGTCGCCGACGATGGCGAGCCGCGCGCGGGCGGCGAAGGCCGGGTCGGCGGCCGCCAGCGCCGCGAAAGCCCGGAGCAGCGTCGCATGGTCCTTGACCTGCTGGATGCGGCCCACCGTGCCGATCACCACCGCACCGGGCGGCGCGAAGCCCGGCGGCAGGACTTCGCGGCCGCGCTGGGGCTCGGGCGCGAAGCGCGCGGTGTCGACGCCGTTGTAGATCTGCGTGATGCGCGCCGGCGCGACGCCGATCCGCCGCACGAGATAGCGCTCCAGGTCCTTCGACACCGTGATGTAGCGGCGGATGAGCGGCGCGTGCAGCCGGCGCAGCAGCGCGGGACGCCGTGCCTCGCCCTTCAGGTCGTCGACGTCCCAGCCGTGCTCGCCATGCACGGTCCGGCGCACGCCCGCGAGGCGCGCGGGCATGAGCGCGTCGAGCCCCGAGAGATTGCGCGTGTGCACGATCGCCGGGCGCAGGCGCCGGCAGAGCGCGTGGATGTCGCGGCGCATCCGCCAGAGCCCCACCTGCGAGCGGTTGAGGGCGATCACTTCGACGCCGGGATCGGCCAAGCGGTCGCGGAACGACGAATAGTCCTCGACGCAGGCGATCGCATGGCGGAACGCGCTCGCCGGCATCCGGTTGATCAGGTTGACCAGGCCGTTTTCCAGGCCTCCGGTGGCGAGGTGATGGATGACGTGAAGGACGAGCGGCGGCGCTGGCATGAGGGTGGCGCTAGCATAGCAGCGCCGCCCGCGGAGCGCGGCGCCTCAGGCGCGGTGCGCCGGCCGGTGATGCCCGTCGCCGTGACCCTTGGTCACGAGCACCGCGGCGAGCGCGAAGGCGAGGGTGAGCGGCGACACGAGGAAGGTCGCGAGGAGCGTCCATTCGCCGCTGGGATTGAGCGTGGACAGCGCGCCGTAGAGGATCGCCGTGGACACCACCGCGGCCGCGAGCGACGCGCGCCGCGTGTCGGACAGCGTCAGCGCCGCGGCCGCACCCACGGCCACGGGCATGATCACGAGGACGAGCAGCGGCATCACGATCGTTCGGTGCACGATGTTCGGTGCGTTCCCCTCCGGCCTGACCCTCCCGGCAATGGTAGGCCGGCGCGCGCACGGCGGCAAGCCGGCGCCCGCGCGCCCCGGCACCGCCGGCGCGAAGCCGCAGCGACGGTGCTAAAGTGTTCGTGTTGCGGTGCGCGAAGGCGGCCGGCGCGTTGCCGTCCGCGGCCTCCGCCGCGACGGACGCAAGAGACGAGCGCATGACGTTTATCTGGCCCGGGATGTTGTGGCTGCTGCTGGCCGTGCCGGCGCTCGTTGCGCTGTACGTGCTGCTGCAGCGCCGCCGCAAGCAGGGCGCCGTCCGCTATGCCAGCCTCGACCTCGTCCACGCCGCGCTGGGCCGCGGCCAGCGGCTGCGCCGGCACCTGCCGCCCCTGCTGTTCCTGCTCGCGCTGATCGCGCTGATCGTGGCCATCGCCCGCCCGACGGCCGTGGTGACCCTTCCGTCCGAGCAGCGCACGATCATCATGGCGATGGACGTGTCCCTCAGCATGCGAGCGGCCGACATCGAGCCGACGCGCCTCGCCGCGGCGCAGGCGGCGGCCAAGGCGTTCGTGCAGAACCAGCCCGGCGACGTTCGCGTCGGCATCGTCACGTTCGCGGGCACGGCGACGGTCGTCCAGCCGCCGACGCGCAGCAAGGACGACCTCGTCGCGGCGATCGACCGCTTCCAGCTCCAGCTCCATACGGCAATCGGCAGCGGCCTCCTCGTCTCGCTCGGGGCGCTCTTCCCCGATGAGGAAATTGACCTGGAGCAGGCGTCCTTCGGCAGCGCGATGGGCCGCGAGCGCGGCAAGGCGCTGCCGTCGGGGCGCACCGCGGCAAGCCCGCCCAAGAAGCCGTTCACGCCGGTGGCGCCTGGCTCGTACGCGTCCGGCGCGATCATCCTGCTCACCGACGGCCGCCGCACGATCGGCCCCGACCCCCTCGACATCGCCAAGATGGCCGCCGATCACGGCGTCCGCGTCTACACGGTGGGCTTCGGCACCGCCAACGGCGCGATGGTGGGCATCGAGGGCATGTCGATCTACATGCGCTTCGACGAGGCCACGCTGAAGTCGATCGCCGAGATCACCAAGGGCGAGTACTTCTACGCCGGCACGGCCACGGATCTGCAGAAGATCTACGAGACGCTCAACGCCAAGCTGGTGCTGGAGAAGAAGGGCACCGAGATCTCGATGCTGTTCGCCGCCCTCGCGGCGCTGCTCACGCTCGCGGCCGCCACGCTGTCCGTGCTCTGGTTCCATCGTTTCCCCTGAGGGAATAGCGTCCGGCCGAGGCTGTTAACCTTCTGTTGGCGCCTGCCGCTACCGGCCCCTGCCAGGACCGGCGAGCAACGCCCTCGTCGCCCGACGAGTAAAACCCAGGAGGAAACTGACATGACCCGAACCACGATCGGCCTCGCCGCGCTGATGACCGTTGCCGCGATCGGCACGGCAGCGGCGCAGCCGGCCGCAATGACGTTCTTCGTGACCAGCACCGGCAACGGCAAGGGTGCCGATTTCGGCGGCCTCGACGGCGCTGACAAGTATTGCCAGACGCTCGCGGCCGCCGCGGGCGCCGGCAGCAGGACCTGGCATGCCTACCTCAGCACGCAGGGCAATGGCGCGGTGAACGCCAAGGACCGCATCGGCGCGGGCCCGTGGCAGAACGCGAAGGGCGTGGTGATCGCCAACAACGTCGCGGAGCTGCACGGCACCAACAACCTCACCAAGCAGACGGCGCTCACCGAAAAGGGCGAGGTGGTGAACGGCCGCGGCGACACGCCGAACAAGCACGACATACTCACGGGCTCGCAGCCCGACGGCACGGCGTTCCCGGGCGGCGAGGACAAGACGTGCGGCAACTGGACCAAGGGCGGCGACGGCGTCGCGATCGTGGGCCACAGCGACCGCACGGGCCTCGACACGTCGCCTCCGGCGCTGTCGTGGAACTCGTCGCACCCCACCAGGGGCTGCAGCGATCCGGCGCTCGTGACCACCGGCGGCGCGGGCCTCCTCTACTGCTTCGCCACGAAGTAACGCTGGAAGGGCGGGCGCCCGGTCAGGGCGCCCCGCCCGGCGCGCAGGCGAGCGTGACGTCCATCTGGTAGAAGCGGAACATGGCCGCTTCGCCGGGTCCCGCCCCGATCGCGGCGCGATAGCGGTCGAGCGCGTCGTCGACGAACGCGGCGCGGTCGGGTTCGGGCAGGCGCTGCGTCCACGCGACGAGCCCCACGCCGCAGAACGCGTGGAAGGCGTCCCGCGAGCCGAAGTCCCACGCCTTGTCCTGCACGCGCAGCGACGTGACGCGCAGGCCGTTGCGCTCCGCGAGGGCCGCGTACTGCGCCGGCAGCAGATGCAGGTAGGGATCGCGGAAGTCCGCGAACGCGGGCGCCCACCGCGGCGCACGCCGAGCTTGCTCCACCACTGTCTCGAGGCTCGTCCGCTCGCCGTCCGGGACCAGGCGCAATTGCGCCTGGCCCGCGACGGTCAGCGCGCGCCGGATCGACCGCAGCGCGGCGTCCTGCTCCGGCACCCAGTGCAGCGCGTTGAACGAGACCACGCGGTCGAACGCGTCGCGGAACGGCAGCGTGCGCGCATCGCCCGGCTCGAAGCGCAGGTTCGAATGGTCGGCGCCGCTGAAATGCGCCGTCGCGAACGCGATCATGTCGTGCGACGGATCGACGCCGACAACGCTGCCGCGCGGCACGCGTGTCGCGATCGCCGCCGTGATCTTGCCGTCGCCGCAGCCCACGTCAAGCACGCGCTCGCCGCCGGTGAACGAGACGAGCGCCAGCACCTCGGCGGCCATCGCCGCCTGCAGGCCGGAGATCTGCGCGTACCCGGCGGCGTTCCACTCGGTCATCGCGCGTCTCTAGACGGTGACCGCCGCGCGCCGGGCGAACAGCGCCCACACGCCGGCGCCCGCGAGCAGGCAGCCGCCGACGCGGTTGAAGCGGCGCTGCGCCCGCGCCGACGCGAGGAGCCGCTGCGCGGACGCCGCGAACACGGCGTAGAGGCCTGCGTTGATCGCGGCGAGCACGACGAACGTCACCGCGAACGTCCAGAGCTGCAGCCGCACGTTGCCGTCCGGGCGCAGGAACTGCGGCAGGAACGCGACGAAGAAGATGATCCCCTTGGGGTTGAGCGCGGTCACGGTGTACGTGTTGGCGAAGAGCCGCCAGCGCGAGACGAGCGGCGGCGCCGGCGCCGCCGCTGCGCCCGCGGGACCGGCGGCCGCGGCCGCGCTCGCGCCCGCGCGCAGCATCTTCACGCCGAGATGGATGAGGTAGAGACCGCCCGCCCACTTGACCAGCGTGAAGAGCAGGGCGGACGTCGCCAGCACGGCGCCGAGGCCGACGAGCGAAAGGAACAGCGCGGTGGAATCGCCGAGCGCCACGGCCACGACGAGGGGCAGGTTGGCGCGGCGGCCGTGCGTGATCGAGTAGCTGATCACCGTAAGGATTGTCGGCCCGGGAATCACCAGCAGCACGATCGTCGCCGCCGTGAAGGCGAGCCAGGTTTCGAGGGTCATGCGATCTCCCTTCTGCACCGGGTCGGCGCCCGGGTCGAACCCCGATTGTAGGGCCGTCGGCCGCGTCAGTGCGCGAGCTTCAGGGTGACGACGCCGCCGACGATCAGGATCACGCCGAGGTAGCGGCCGAGGCTCGCGGCGTCGCCGAAAAACCATATGCCGACGAGGAACGTGCCGGCGGCCCCGATGCCGGTCCACACCGCATACGCGGTGCCGAGGGCGATGTCGCGCTGGGCGAGCCACAGGAAGACGCCGCTCGCGACCATGCCTGCGACCGCGATCGCGATGCCGGACGCGCGGCGGTCGGGCTGCTGCGACAGCTTGAGGCCGATCGGCCACGCGATCTCCAGCACGCCCGCGACGACGAGGTAGAGCCAGCTCATGCTTCAGGGTGCATCTGCAAGGTCGCGCGGCACCCGCGCGAAATAGTCGTCGAAGGCGTCGGCGCCGAACGGCTTGACGAGGACCTTGACGGTGTTGGTCCGCTGTCCCATCACGATGCCGTGGCGCTGGCGCACCTCGCGGTATCCCTGCGCCTGCCAGAACCGCTCGGCGCGGGCGTTGCCGGCGACCACGCCGAGCCGGAGCCACTCGGCGCCGTGCGCGCGCATCCACGCCTCGAGGCCGGTGTAGAGCTTCGCCGCGATGCCGCGGCCGTGCAGCGCGGTCGCGACGATGAAGAGGCCCACGTGCCATACGCGCTCGGCGAGGAGATCCGACACGACATCGGCGACAGCGACGACGGCGCCGCCGGCGTCGACGATCTCCAGCAGCCAGCGCTTGGTGTACGGCCAGCCGTCGGGCGGCCGTGCGCCGAATTCGGTCGCCGCTTCGTCGGCCGGCGGCCGGCCGCCGGTGACCATCAGGTGATACTCGGGATTGGCGTCGAGGAACGCCTGCAGGCGCGGGACGGCGTCCTGGCCGACCTCGAGCGCGCGATAGCCGTCCACCGCGAACGCCGGCGGCGGGGCCGTCATCGCGGCACGTTGACGGCGGTGATGCCGAGCACCGGATGCGCGCATCCCGGCGTGCGGCACACGCCGGCGAACCACACCTCGCCGTTGCCGATCATCGCACCCTGCGCGTTGTGGAACAGCTTGGCGGGATCCTGGCGCAGCACGGCATCCCGCACCTTGGGCGTGAAAATGGTGCCGTAGCCCTGCACGAACGCGACGGCGCTCGTCACGGTGCGCGGCGGCGGCGCCGCGCCGCTCGCCGCGGCGGCATGGTTCACGCGCAACGGATAGTGGACGAGCTTGGCCACGCGCCGCCGGTCGTCCGAGCGCACGGCGGTCTGCAGCGACGTTAGGAACGCCTGCGCGTTCGCGTCGGCGATGCCGTCGGCCGCCGAGGTCTTCGGCTGCGCCGCCGACGCGAGACCGGCGAATGCGAGCGCCAGCGTGCCGAGCGCCAGCGATCGCGTCGAGCGGGCCGCGGCGCTCATTCGGACGCGAGCGCCGGAAGCGCCAGCGCGGCGCGTAGCGTCTCGCACCAGCGGCGCTCGGCGGCGGGGATCGCGGCATACGCCGCGTTGACGTGGCGAAGCGTCGCGTCGGCGTCCTCGTCCAGCCCGGCATCCCTCTGCGCGAGCGCGAACGCGGCGACGCCGAAAAAGCGCTCGAACGGCGGGGCGGTGTTCGCGTCGCACACGGCGACGCAGCGGCGCGCGTGCGCCATCGCGCCTTCGTAATCGCCTTCGGCGCGCAGGCACGACGACAGCCGGAACTCCGCGCGCTCCTCCTCCAGCCAGGTGCCCGCGATCTTCCAGTACTCGAGGCCGGCGCGCGCGGCGTCGAGCATCGCCCGCGCTTCGAAAGCGTCGCGGTCCGGCTTTTCCTCGAGCGCCACGGCGAGGTTGTTGCCGCCGGCGGCGAGCGCGCGCGCCGCCGGCGATTCCCGCGTGAGGCCGGGCGGCGCCAGCGCCAGCGCCGCGCGGTAGGCCGCGATGCCTTCGCGGCACGCATGCTGCGCGACCAGCGCCGACGCGGCGGTCGCGAGCACGGCGATGCGCTCGTCCACGGGCAGCGGGTCCACCGCCGCGGCGGCGCCGCCGCAATAGCGCAGCACCGCGATGCCGCGCTCGAGCGCCGTCGCGGCCGCCGGCGAGCCATCCCACGCCGGCGTTTCGCGCAGCGACTCGAGCAGCGCCGCGCCTTCGTCCCACCGCGCCAGGTGCTCGCCGTAGACGTGCGTCACGATCCGTGCGAACGGCGGGATGTCGGCCGGCGCCGCGAGGAGCGAGCGTCCCTGCGCCAGGCGCTCGGCCACGTCGCCGGGCGCGTCCGCGTGGTCGTCCCACGCGCCGTCGATGAGGGCGTCGAGGGTCATGGCCGCGCTCCCGTTGCGTCGGAAGGGGCGGCCGCTGCGATGAGGTCGACTTCGACGGCGGCGCCCTTCGGAAGCTGCAGCACGCCGATCGACGTCCGCGTGTGAGCGCCCGCGGCGCCCAGCACCGTCCGCAGCAGATCGGACGCGCCGTCTCCCACTTCGCTCTGCTGCGTGAAGTCCGGCGCGCTGCGCACGTACACGGTGACACGCAGGATCCGGTCGATCGCGTCGAGCGACCCGAGTGCCTGGCGCAGCAGCGCGAGCGCGCGCATCGCGCAGATGCGCGCCGCCCGCTTGCCGTCGTCCAGCGAGGCTTCGGCGCCGACGCGGCCGATCACCGCCACGGCGTCGCCCACGCGCGGAATCTGCCCACTCACGTAGACCACGTCGCCGTGGCGAACGGCGGGCGTGTAGTTGCCGCCGATCCGAAGCTCGCCATCGAAGCCATGGCCGAGGCCGGCGGCCGCAGCGGCGAAGCGGGCGTCGCGTGTGTCGGCAGGTGCGCTCATCTCAAGCTCCGGGTCAGGACGCGCCGGCCGCGCTTGCATAGCGCTCGACGAGCGCCGCCATCGCGCGCGAATCCTCGTCGCCGCGCTCGATCAGTCCGGCGACGACGCCCGCCTTGTCCGCCGACGGACGGTTCTGGCTCACTTTCCACTTGCCGGCGAGACGCGCGATCGGAATCTCGATGCCGACGATGGCCTCGAGCATCTTGGCGATGAAATCCCGCGGCGCGTCCGTCACCTGCCAGGGCGCGTCGCGCTTCGCCTCGTGCGTGCGGGTGAGCGCGGTGACGTGCCGCAGCAGCCAATCGGCGTCCTCGATCGCGCGCGGGAGCCCGTGCGCGTGGACCACGGCGTAGTTCCACGTGGGCACCGTCTTGCCGTGCGCGCGCTTGCTCGCATACCACGAGGGCGTGATGTAGCACTCGGCGCCCTGGAAGGCGATCAGCGACGGCACCGCGGCGGAGAACGAGCGCCACACCGGGTTCGCGCGAGCGACGTGCGCCACCAGCGTGCCGAGCGGGCCGCGCGTCGGGTCCAGCAGGAACGGAATGTGGTTGGCGACGAGCTCGCCGTCGCCCTGCGTGACCCACGTGCCGAGCGGATGCGCCCCGATCAGCGCGTACAGGACGCCGACGTCGGTCTCTTCGTGGTGCTTGGGCATGTACATGATGGAGTGGAAGTCCCCGGGCTTCAGGCCATTGCCGCGCCGGTGGCCTGGCGCACCGGGATGCCGGCTGGGTCGAAGTCGTGCAGGCAGAATACATTGACGCCGAAATGGTCGGGCGTCACGCGCTTGCGATGGAACGGATAGATGCCGCAGGTCGCGCAGAAGAAGTGCCGCGCCGTCATCGTATGGAACCGGTATTCGGTGAGCGCGCCGGCGCCCGCCACCAGGCGGAAGCGCGCCTCGGGCACCTTGACCATCAGCGCGTTGCGGCGCCGGCAGATCGAGCAGTCGCACAGCGTGAGCTCGGGAAAATCCGTCTCGATCTCGAACACCACAGCGCCGCAGTGGCAGCTGCCCCGATACGTCGCGAGCGGACGGGTTCCCGGCGGTTCCATGGCGGCGGGGGGGCAGCGCGAATCTAGGCGGCGACCACGATCGCGGCGCCGACGGCGATCACGCCGGACGCCAGGATGTCGGCCCGCAGTCCGGCGCGGTGGACGAAGCGCTTCACCACGGCCGCCGCCGGATAGTCCGGCGCCGCGAGCCGCTTGCCGAAGCTCCGGCAGGGCTCGCAGAGCTCGACGCCGCGAAGCCGTACGCCGCCGATCGAGAATTCGCGCCCGACGAGGTCGGCAAGACGCACGCCGCGGGTGACGACGTTCCTGCGCGTGCACGAGAGATCGGCGCTGCGCCCCCGCTCGGCGAGGAACGCCTCGATCTCCTCCGCCTCGACGAGCGTGACGTTCTGGCCCGGCTCGTCGTGCGCGGCGAAGTAACGGTCGCCCTCGATGCCGGCGTCCGCCGTGACGCGGACGGCGCTGACGTCGCGCTGCGGCGCGCCGGGCGCGCCGGCCACGAAAATCCGCTCGACCTTCATGGCGCTGCGTGCTCGAGGCCCGCGACGATGATGACCCGCGTGCGCATCGCCGCTACTCGACCACCGGGGTGCTCTTCTGCGACGACACGAAGATCGTCGCGTCGGTCACCGCCGCCACGTCGTGCTCCTCGCCGGCGGACGTGAACAGGTAGTCGCCGGCGTCAAGCGCCACGCCGCCGATGCGCACCGTGCCGGCCAGCACCACCACTTCCTCGGTGCCGTGGTGGGCGTGCCGGGGAAAGCGCGTGCCCGCCGCGAGCCGGACGACGGACGAGCGACCGCCCGTGTCGTTGTTGCGGAACAGGCTGCGCTCGATGCCGGGGTAATCGGTGGCCTTCCATTCGCGGTCGGCCGCTTTGTTCACCATCACGTCCGCGCTCCTCGTTCGCCCATGAGCGTCAGTAGTCGAGCAGGAACGGCGCGGCGACGAGCGCAACGCCGATGACCGTCAGCCACAGCAGGCTGTCGACGAAGTAAGGATAGATTGACAGCACGATGCCGGCAACCATCGGCACCGCGCGCGCCCGGCGCTTGCCGTAGAGGAAATAGCCCGCGCCGACGGCGCCGCCCACGATGCTGAAGAAGAGCATCGTGGCGCTAGGCATCGGCGGCTTTGCGCACGCGCTGCGCCGGATCGTAGAAGAACGTCTCCTGCGCGACGCGCTCGCCGTCCCAGCGCTGGTAGGCGAGCTCCTCCATCCGGGTCACCGAGCCGTCGTGCCACTCGAAGCGGAAGATCCACCGGATCACCACGTGATCCCCGTTGACGAACACCGGCCGCACGCATTGCGACGTCAGCGATTTCGCCATGGCGAGCACGCGGCGCTCGTTGGCGGCGTGCGCGTCGCGGCCGACGCGCGGCGGCGCCTGGTTCTCCTGCATCGAGGCGTCGGCAGTGTAGAACTGCTCGACCGCCTCGACGTGCGCGTTGGCTTCGACCAGCGCGATGAAGCGCTCGAGCGTCTCAGGCGCGGGCATCGGCGAGCGCGACGACGACCGCGGTGCCGTAGCACAGCACTTCGGTGACGCCGTTCATCACTTCGGTGGCGTCGTAACGAACGCCGACGACGGCATTCGCCCCGAGCTCGTGCGCGTGCGCGACCATGAGGTCGAAGGCTTCCGCGCGCGTCTTCTCGCACAGGCTCGTGAAGAGCGAGATGTTGCCGCCCACGAGCGTCTGCAGCGATCCGCCGATGGTGCCGAAGATCGACCGCGACCGGACCATGATGCCGCGCACCACGCCGAGCGTGCGCGTGATCCGGTAGCCGTCGAGCGTGAACGCGGTGGTGGTGAACGAGTGATCCACGTGGGCCTCCCTGCCGTGTCGTGAACGGGCGGCGCTACTTCCCGCCCCGGCGCCACGCTGGCGGCTCGCCCGTGCGCCAGCAGACGACGAGCAGCGCCGCGGTGAGGAGCGCCGTGGCGACGAGGAACGCCGGCGTCTCGTGCGCGGGCAGGAAGCGGACCGCCGCGGCGCCGATCGCCAGGAAGTAGGCGATCAGCACCGCCCATCCCTGCCAGGTGACGGGCGGACCCCAACCCCAGCCGTAGCGCTTGGCGGGGAACCAGAATCGCCGGGAATCGCGCACGCGTCACCTCCGCGACGAGGCTACTGCCGTTCCACTTCAGTCACGCCTTCCAGGCTCCGCGACCAGGGCACCGCCGAGCGGCACCAGATCTGGCGCCGGGGCGGCAACTGCGCCCGCTGATCGAGGCCTCCGACGCGAAGCGTATACGACACGGGGTCCGAGATGGCCGCGGAGTAGATGGGCGAGCCGCAGTCGCCGCAGAACGCGTGCGCGCGCCTGTTGCCGCTCTCGGCGGTCTTGACGTAGATCTTCGGCGTTCCGCTGCGCACCACGAACGATGCCGCCGGCGCGAACACCGACACGCGATAGGCCGTGCCGGTCAGTGCCTGGCAATCGGTGCAATGGCAGATCTGCACGCGCGCGGGGTCCACCACCGCCTCGTAGGCGATCGCCCCGCAGTGACATCGACCCGTCACGTTCATCGCTTGCTCCTTTCGGTCGTCCGCCGCGAACGGCCATAGCGTAGCGCATCGCGGCGGCGGAGAAATCCCGCCACGGCTAGCGCAGTTCCGGCGGCAACGCCTTGATGGGCGCCGCGAAGCGCGCGTGCGCGGCCGGGTCGACCGGACGGTGACGGACCCGGGTGCTCGCGGGGTCCTTGCCGAGGTAGTTGTCGCCTTTCCAGTTCGTCGCCGGACGGACCGGCCGCGGCACGAAGCCGCCGCCGCAGTTCGGACACACGTTCTCCAGCACGCTGTCGACGCAGCTCGCGCAGAACGTGCACTCGTACGTGCAGATGCGCGCCTCCACGGCGTCCGGCGGCAGCGCCTTGTTGCAGTTCTCGCAGGTGGGGCGTAGCTCCAGCATGGTGCGGTCCTTCCGTCGCGGCGAGGTCGGTGAAGCGCCGTCCTCACTTCTTCCAGAAATCGAACTCGGCCTCGTACCGCGCCGCCGGCAGGTCGGCGGCCTTGTCCTGGATGTACTGCTGCGCGTCGGCCATCGCCTGGTTGTAGATGCTGGGACCGATTTCGCGCAGGCAGAACTCGAGCAGCAGCGACGCCTTGAGGTCGCCGATCTCCTCGTCCATGTTCTCGGCCATGAACCGCTTGATCGAGCCCAGCAGGTAGCGCTCCGCGTCCTTCCGCAATTTGATGGGCATGAGGTGCGTCCGACCCGGCGCTTCAGGCACCCGCCGGCTTCCACGTCGGCGCCTGGAACTGCGCGCGCTCGAGGCCCGCGTACGCCGCGTCGAGGAACATCGGCACATGCGGCTTCATCCGCAGCGCCGCCGTTTCCTCGCGCGCGAAATAGCGCACTTCCAGCGTTTCCTCGCCATCCGGCTTGAGCACGCCGCCGATGGGCTCGGCCGCGAACAGCGTCGACACCCACGAGATCCTGTCGCCGTTCGAATAGGTGGCGGTGCACAGGTCGCCGCCGAACACGCCGATCAGCCGCGTGAGCGAGACGTGCAGGCCGGTCTCCTCCCACATCTCGCGCACGGCGGCGTCGGCGGGCAGTTCGTAGGGCTCGATCATGCCGCCAGGCGTCGTCCAGTCGTTGCCCTCGGCGTGGCGGACCAGAAGCGCGCGCTGCTGGCCGTCGAAGGCCAGGATCGACACCGTGGGGATCTCGAGCACCGTGGTGCCGATCCTCGAACGCAGGTCTCGCACGTACTCTGACATCGGCACGCTTGGTCTCCAGGACGCCGAGGCGGGCCGCGCTACGCGGCCACCGCCGGCGACTTGATGTTGACGAGCACATTGGCCGCGAACAGGACGAGCCCGAGCAGCACGGTGACGGCGCCGACGACCGTGATCGGCAGCGCCCATTCCCGCCCGCTCAGCACCAGCCCGAGCCCCAGCATGAACACCGGCAGCCCCGCGTTGTGCATCCAGAAATGAAACCGCGCCAGCCGCGTGGCCCCCGCTGCCGGATAGAGGTGGTACACGACGCCCGCGAGCGCCAGCGACGCCCAGCCGAGCAGCAGCAGGTGCGCGTGCACCGGCGCGAGGACGAACGATTGCGCGATCCCCATCCCGAGGCCGAGCAGCGCGCCGATGACGAGATACACCACCGCGATCTTCAGAAAACGCAGACCCATGACATCCTCCCCGATGGAAATGTGTCGCCAGCTTACGCCGGCGCGAACCGGGACGGCTGGCCGGCGTCGAGCACGTGCCCCTGCGATTCCTCGTCTTCGGTCACGCCGGTCCTCCGTTCGAGTTCAGACCGGCCGCAGCTGGTCGGCGAGGCTCCGCGTCCGGTCCGTCGCTTCGTTGCCCGTGTGCAGCGTGGTCTTGCGCTCGATCAGCATCAACAGGCATTCGCGCTCGGCGACCGGATTGTGGCGCACGCCCTTCGGCACGACGAACGCATCGCCATGGTTCAAAACGACGGTGCGCGTCTCCATCTCGATCCGCAGCGAGCCTTCGAGGACGAAGAAGAGCTCGTCCTCCTGGTCGTGACTGTGCCAGGTGAGCGAGCCCTCGACCTTCGCGACCTTGACGAACGAGTCGTCCAGCTCGGCGACCACCCGCGGCGACCACCGCTCGCTCAGCGCCGCCGCGATCCGCAGCGGCGCCACTACGCCGAAGCGTTCAGCGAGGGCCGGCGCCGCCGCATTCGCGCCGGTGTCCTCCGCGGCGGGCCACAGGAGGGCCTGCGCGACGATCACCGTCGTGCCGTTGAACGTGGCGGCCGGCGGACCGTACAGCCGATAGCCGAGCGCCAGCGCTTCGCTCACGCGCTGACAGAACGCGGCGTCGTCGGGGCCGGAGAGCAATCGGTAGACGGGCAGGCCGTCGGGTGGGGCAGCGGTTGGCATGACGTCCTCGTCAGCGCGGCAGGAGCTCGACCTCGCCCTCGATTTCCACCGGAATGTCGAACGGCAGCTCCGCGAGGCCCACGGCGCTGCGCGCATGGGCGCCGGCCTGCGCGCCGAAGACCTCGATGATGAGATCGGTGAAACCGTTGATCACCGCGGGCTGGCGATTGAATCCCGGCGCCGAGTTGACCATGCCGAAGACGCGCGTCCATCCGGCGATCCGGTCGAGGTCGCCGAGCTCGCGCTGGAGGCTGCCGAGGATCGCGAGGCCCGTGAGCCGCGCCGCGGCATACGCCTGCTCGGGCGACACGTCCGTGCCCACCTTGCCGCGGGGCGCGGCGAGCGAGCCGTCCGCGTTCGTCGGGCCGTGGCCGGAAATCAGCGCGCGCGTGCCCACCACGCGCACCCACGGAAAGGGCAGCACCACGCCCGGCGGCAGCTGCAGCGGCCGGGGCAGCGCCAAACCGAGCGCCGTCAGGCGCGCGTCGATGACGGACATGCTTTCGCTCCATCCCTGTGTTTCGCTCCATCCCTGCGGCGGCGCACCGCGCGCGTGCGACGCTCATTCATCGCCGGGCTCGGGCTCGAACAACTCGACAGGGTTGCCCCATTGCCGACGTCGAGGCTTCGGTGGCTTTCTACGACGTAGCGGATGGTGGCCATCGGCATCTCCTCGTCAGCTAGGCGCGAAGCGAAGTCTGTCTGGCGCGGCTCAACGACGCCAGCGCCCGCTGGTACGACGAACCCACCAGATCCGCGAGGTAGTCCGTGGGAAATCCCGCGACGTTGACGATGGTGATCCAGCCGAAGCGCCCCCGGTAGCGCGCGGGCTTCACACCCGGGACGTCGGTCAGCTCGACGAAGCGATCGGGCGAGACGCGCACGCTGAACCGCCACCGTTCCGGCTGGCTCGTCTTGAAGTAGGCGAACTTCCTGCCTCCCACCGTATACACCAGGAAATTGTACGGCTCGCCGTACGCCGTTTCGGCCGCGCCTGGAAAACGGCGGCAAAAAGCCTTGAGCTGCGCGACGTTCATCGGCGAGGCGCGATCGATCGTGAGCTCACGCCGTTTCGAGCGCGAGCGTCATGAACGCGCTGTTCGGGTCCTCGACGTAGCCGGCGAACGGTGCGCAGTAGGTGAAGCCGAACCGCTCGTACAGGCGCCGCGCCGGCGCGAACGCCTCCATCGAGCCGGTCTCGAGACTCAACCGGGCGTACGCGCGTGCGCGGGCCGCCGCGATGATGTGCTCCAGCATCGCGCGGCCCACACCCGAGCGCCGCCGCGTCATGGTCGTGCGCATCGACTTGATCTCGCCGTGCGTCCGATCGAGCTCCTTCAGCGCGCCGCAGCCCTGGAGCTCGCCGTCGGACCACGCCGTCCAGAACGTGATGTCGGGCTTGCGCAGGGCCGAGAGGTCGAGCGCGTGAACGCTCTCGGGCGGTGACACCTCGTACATGTTGCGGAGGTGTTCCTCCAGCAGCGCGCGGATTTGCGGCCCTGTCAGGTCGTCGACTCGGATCAGCATGTCGCGCTGCGCTAGCCGGGAGAGAAGAACCACACGGTGCGGATGAGTCCGTCGACGACCTCGTACACCGCGATCGCTTCCACCGGCTCCGCCTCCAGTCCCACGATGCGCTCGTGATCGACCACCTTGTTGCCCGCCACCATCCGATTGACGACGTCGGCGTGCAAGCCGGAACGGTTGAAGCGGTTGGCGGCGTAGTGCGCGGCGAACGCGCCCTTGCCGGACAGAACCGGTGCGACCTCGGGCGGGCGGTACACGCGAACGTCGTCGGCGTACTGCATCACGAAACGCTCCAGGTCGTGCGCGTTATAGGCGTCGAGCTGGCGCTGCACGGCTTGTTCGGGCGGGGTCATTTCTTCTTCTTCAGCGCATGCGCGGCCAGGTCCTGCTTGACGCGGAACCGGGTTAGACGCTCGATCAGGGCATAGGGAACGGGCTCGTCCATGGGAAAACGCAGATTGCCTTTTTCGCCGGCGTAACGGGCGCTCGCTTTTTCGAGGCGGGCGTCGCCGCGAACCGGCGGATAGAACCCGATGTGGTGCTTGAACGCCGCGTAATACACGAGGATGCCGTGCTGCTTCACCGCGGGTATCCGGTAGCTGATGACCTCGGTGGCGCCGGGCGCGGCACGGCGCACCGCCTGCCGCACCTGTCGCAGGATCGCCCGCGTTTCCGGCGCGAACGACGCGATGTAGTCTTCGACGGTCGAGGGCGCGGCGCGCGTGGATGGCATGTCGGTTGTGGCGGCTACAGCGGGATTCGAAATCGCAGGCCGTCCTTCTCGCCGTATTGCGGCGGCTTCCTGAAGTGCTCGACGAGCCTCCCGCCGTTCGCTTCGATCACGCGTTGCGAGGCGATGTTGTCGGGGTCGGTGGTGATCTCGACATAGGTGAGCCCTTCCATGCGCGCGCGCGGCAGCATCTGCCCGAGCGCCGCCTTCGCATAGCCGCGCCCTTCCTTCCACGGCACCACCGCGTACCCGATGTGCCCGAGGATGTGCGACGGCAGCTCGGACGTGCCGGGCTGCCACCGGAAGCCGATCGAGCCGCAGAACTCGTCGTCCCACAGCCACAGCCGATAACCCGGCAGGCGCGGCACCGTGGAGCCGTCGGGCAGCACGACGGGCGGTCCTTTCGCTTCGCGGTCGGTGAGGCGTGCCACGAACGCGCGCGGGTCCTCCTCGATCTCGGCAAGCTCGGCAATCGCCGCGGCGATGCCGCGCACATTGTCCGGCGACCAGCCCCGCTCCAACGCCGCGGCGTAATCCGGCAGCCGGTCGATCGCGGGCGTGACGAGTTGCACGTCAGTCGTCGAAGCGCACGCCCGCGGCCGCCACGGGCGTGACGCGGGGTCCGTAGCTGTCGAGGTGCGCGAGCGTGTGGTTGTGATGCGCGATGATCTGCGCGGCCGTCAGGACGCCGTTGTCCAGCGTGGAATGCGCGTCCGCCACCAGCGTCACCGGATAACCGAGGGCCAGCGCGCGGCGCGTGGTCGAGTCGACGCAGAAATCGCTTTGCAATCCGCAGACGACCAGGCGGTCGATGCCACGGGCCTGCAACAGCGTCTGCAGCTCCGTCCCGTGGAAGGCGTCGCTGGCCTTCTTCCTGATACGGACATCGGACGCGCCCGTCTCGAGCGCGGGCGCCAGCGTCCAGCCGTCGCTCCCGTGATCCATGTCGCCGCCGGAGGTCTCGTGCTGGATCACGACGACGAGCGCGCCGGCGGCGCGCGCCTTGCGCGACACGTCGTTGATCCGGCCGATGACGCGCGCGACGTCGAACGCCGGATGCGGCCCCGCGCACAGGACCTGCTGGACATCGATGACGAGAACGGCGGTGGCCATGGGCGGGTCGCGGATCGGCCTTGAATTATGCAGCTTCCGGGCATGGTCCGGAACACCGGCCTAACGCACGGCTGGCTCGCGCGTCAGCGTTCCGTTCGAGCCTTTCTCGTCATCAAGAGCTCGTCCGCCGCGACGCCGGCGCGCACGTGCTGCGCTGGCGAGCCCGGGGCGAATTCCAGGCGGTCGAGCAAGTGCCGTGAGCGGTGATTCGCCCGCTTCAGCACGGCGGACAACGTTTCGACGTCATGGTCCGTGACGAGCGCGCCGATCATTCCGCCCACCGCTTCGCGGCCGAGCCCCATGCCCCAGTAGCGGCTGGAGAGCTCGTAGGCGATCGCCGCGTTTGCACCGGCGGACACCGTGGCCTGCACGTAGCCGACGAGGCCGGACGATGGCAGCCGCACGACCCAGTTGAGCCAATGCTCGGAGCCATCCGGCGAGCGGCGCGTTTCGAGTCGGCTGAAGCGCTGCCGCAGCCACTCGACGGACGCCGGCGGCGCGTTCTCGAACTCGTAGATCGCGGGATCGCTCAGCACCGCGAACATTTCGACCGCGTGCGCGGCGATCTGCGGCTCCAGGCAAAGGCGCGGCGTCAGGACGATGCGCATCGGTACCGCAGGACTTTGCAGTGGACGTGTCAGCCGATGTACTTCCAGGTTTTCGCGCCGTCCAGCAGGCGGACTCTCACGTTGGCCACTGCGGCGGGGTCGAAGTTGCGTGCGTTGACGCCGGTGCGGGTACCCTCGCCCACTTCGAGCTTCTTCCACTGCATGACGCAACCGCACGTCTTGCAGCGGATGAACTTCTGGGACGCGTCGCCCCAGATGTAGTGATCCGTGGCGTCCGGCTCTGCGATCAGCCGGACCTCGGCGTCCCTGTAATACGCCCAGAGCACGCCGTAGCGGTGGCAGATCGAGCAGTTGCAGCTCGTGAGGGTTCTGGGCTTGCGCGGCGCCTCGACCTTGACCGCGCCGCAGTGACAGGACGCCGTGAGCATAGGCATCGGGCCTTCACTTCGGCGCAGGGGGCGTCAGGCCGTAGCGGCGCATGACGGCGACCAGCGCGGCCTTGTCCGGCGGGCCGCCCGCGTTCACGACCTCGGCGACGTCCCGGAAGTACTGGGCGCCGATGTCGGGCGACAGCGTGATCAGCGCACGTGCCACTCGGTCGAACGGATTGGAGAAGCCGTGGACGGTGCCCTTTGGCGTATGCATGCTCTGGCCCGCCGTGAGGTCGCGCGTATCCGCGCCCACCGCATAGCGCAGCGTGCCTTCCAGCACGTAGACGACCTCTTCGTTGTTCGCATGGCTGTGAGGCGGCGGCACGTTCGACGCGGGCGGTACCGTCAGCTCGAACATGCCCATGCTGCCGCTCGCCGAGCCGTCGATCAGATAGTGGATGCCGAGCTGGCCCGCCTTGATTTCGTTCGTGCTCATCGCGTGCTTCCGTCGAGGTTCGCCAATCCACGAGTGTGCCGCAAACGCGCCCCGGCGCCAAACGCTTCAGCCCCGAGGCCCGACGACCAGGTCGCACCACATGTGCAGCTTGGACACGTAACCTTCGCCGACAGCCACTGCAAGGGGCTCGAGGCCGAACGCGACGAAGCCGCAGCGCTCGTACAGCGCGACCGCGGGGGCGTTGCCGTCCGTGACCGTGAGTTGCACGAGCCTGACGCCGGACCGTCCTCTGGCATGCGCGAGGGCCGCCACGACGAGACCGTGGCCGATGCCTTTGTGTCGATGCTCAGGCGGCACGTACATCCCGAACAGCGTCGCCTTGTGCCGCGCCTTCTCGCGCGTCTCGAACGAGACGCCGGCGGCGCCGACGAGGCTTGGCCCTTCGAACGCGCCGAGCACCAGCTCCACGGCGAGGGGCTCGTCGCGCAAGCGCGCTTCCCACCACGCCATGGGCAGCGCCGCGCGCTCCGCTGCGCTGGACGTGAACGCGTCGGGATGGCGTTCGTACGCCGCGAGCATCAGCGGCCGGTAGGCGGGGAGGTCTCCGGGCACCAGCCGGCGGATGTGCACGACTTCCATCCACGCTGCTACAGCACGAAGGGCACGAGGGCCGCGACGCGGGCGGCGTACGCCGTGTACGCCGCGCCGAACTGCTCACGCATCCAGCGCTCCTCGACGCGGAGCTTCATCCACAGGGCCGCCGTGGCGAGCACGAGCGCGACCACCCCGCGCCACTCGCCGAGCGCGATTGCGGATCCGCCGATCGCAAGCAGGAGTCCCGTATAGATCGGATGCCGGACGAACGCGTAGGGGCCGCTCGTGACGAGCTCATGGTCCTGCTTGATCGTCACCGTGCCGCTCCAGTTCCGGCCAAGCGTAAGCCGGGCCCATACCGAAACGAGGATGCCGCCAACGGCCATGAGCAGTCCGAGCCAGAAGGGCCAGTCGGCGGCGGGCAGGAAGCGCTCGGCGAGGAACGAGTTGCGCGGCCGCGGTCCCCAGAAGAGATAGAGGGCCACCATCAGCGGGACGATGTGCGCGAGGCGGGAGGCCGGCGACTCGTGCCGGACGTTCGCCTTGACGTTGCGCGACGCCACCCACCAGTAGAGCGCCCAGCCAAGCCACAGCACCGGGAAAGCGTAGCGATAGACGGTGTGCATCGGCGCTTCGTATCCTGTCATCCAGTGGTGCGGCGCGACGTCGCGTCCGCCAGGAGATCGACGTAGGCCCGGTCGATCAACTGGGACGGCGCCACGCCGAGCCGCGCCATGAGATCGTACGCCTCGCGGGTGGCCGCCTCGGCTTCTTCGCCTTCCTCGAGAACGACCTCGAGCTCGAGAAAATCGCCCAACCCCTCGACGCGGTCGAGATGGATGCGGGTCCGGCCGGCGAGAAAGAGCGTGCGGTGCTTTCGCACGCGGCCCGCGCCGCCGTAGGCGAGCGCGAGCGTCTCGCGCAGCGTTGCCGGGCTGGACGTCGGCGTGCGGACGTAGAACGATTCCTTCGGGCCATGCACGTTCGCGCGGCGGTAGTAGATGAGCTCGCCGGCCTCCTCGGAAAACTCGCGCAGCTTGAGGCGCCCCGACGGGCAGGCGAAGAACGCGTCGTCCTGGCGGATTTCGATCGGGCCCTCGCTTGCAATCGTCGCGGCCTTCGCCGCCAGCGCTTCGACGCTGGCGATCCGGGCCTTGATCTCCACGTTGCGTGCCATGCGCGTCAAGGCCCCGGGACCGTGGTCACGTTCAAGCAGGATCCTTCTCGAATGCTCGCGTGCCCGGCGGCAGCCGAACCCATGGATGCCGGCGGCAATCGTAGATCGAGACCTGCGGCGGCGGAAACGCCGGGTCGGCGAACGCGCCCACGGCGACGCCGACCGAATCGACGCGGCCTTCCTCGGAGTGGAACACCGTGGTCCCGCATACCGGACAGAAGCGGAAGATGAAGCGCGCGCCCTGGTCACCCGTGCGCGCGTATTCGGTCGCGGTTCCGAACACCTGGAACGGCGCGCGAAAGCTCGCCAACGCCGCGAAGGGGCTGCCCGTGCGCCGCTGACACGCGAGACAGTGGCACAAGCCCACGCCGAGCGGCTCGCCTTCGACCTCGATGCGCAATTGGCCGCAGGAGCACGACGCGGTCCGCGACGTCATGGCGCTTCAGTGCTCGCGGTGCTCGAGCGCGTGCTCGATGCGGCGGTCGGGAATCAGCCAGAGCACCGCCACGACGACGTAGAGCGCCAGCGCCAGCCACTGCAACCAGAACGTCGAGACGATCCCGATCAGGTAGAGGACCGGCGACAGCTTGCCTTTCCAGTCGCCGCCCACGGCGGAGCGGAGGATCGACGCGGCGCCTTCCGCGCCGATGATGGCCTGCTGCAGGATCATGTACGCGATGGCCGCCATGAGCAGCACGAAGCCGTATATCGCAGACGGCATCGGGGCGAAGTGGTTCTCGCCCATCCAGCCCGTCGCGAAGGGCATGAGCGACAACCAGAACAGCAGATGAAGATTGGCCCACAGCACGCCGCCCGAGATCCTCGTGCAGGCGTGCAGCATGTGGTGGTGGTTGTTCCAGTAGATACCGACGTAGATGAAGCTGAGCACGTAGCTCAGGAAGACCGGGATCAGCGGCCGAAGCGAATCCAGCGAGTCGCCGTGCGGCACCTTCATCTCGAGCACCATGATCGTGATGATGATGGCGATGACGCCGTCGCTGAACGCCTCGAGGCGGGTCTTCCCCATCACTTGTGGCTGCGCACGAGCGGCACCAGGAACGTCTGGATCAGCGCCATCGTGAGGATGCCGGCGAGGACCGACGCGGCGCCGATCAGGAACGAGCCCGAGCGCAACGCGAAGAGTCCGCCGAGCACCGCGGGGACCGCAGCGAAAACGCCCATCGAATGCGTCGTGACCGGCTTTCCGCAGGACTGGCAGTTCACGAAGCGCCCGGGACCAAGCCCGGACTTGCGCATCAGGCTGATGGCGGGATTGCCGCAATACGGACACTTCACCATCGCAGGCGCTCGCTTTGGCGCTGCACGGGCGTCAGGGCGCGAACTCGACGAGCATCCGCATCGTCTCGACTCTCAAGCCGTCTTCTTTCATCGCGGCAGCGCCTTCCGGCGACTGGAGCATTTGCTGGAACTTCTCCATGTCCGGTATTTCCACGATCAGCCCCGTCGCGTTGGGATTCTTGGGGTCGCGAAAGGTGCGGCACGTGACGCCGAGCTTGCCGAAGAGCTCATGGCGGCTTCCGGGTCCTTTCTTCCACGCGTTCGCCCAGACCGCGCCATCCTTCACCTCATGGAAAACGAGTGCCGTTGTCATCGTCTGTTCCTTTCCGTTGCGTGGGAGGCTTTGGAGCTACTCGACGCCCTCGATGATGCGGAGGTCGCGATCGACCGCCTTGCCGAGCACGCGCAGCGCCTCCTGGTAGGCGGGACTGTCGTGCGCGGCAACGGCTTGCGCGACGCTGTCGAACTCGACCAGGACGGTGCGCTGGCTGAGGCCGCCTTCATACACCTGGCTCGGCGTGCCCCGGGCGAGGAAGCGGCCGCCGGCGCCCGTCAGGGCCGGACCCGCCAGCTTGGCGTACGCGGCAAGCGCATCGGGGTCGTGGATGGAGCGGTACGCGGAAATCCAATAGGCTTTGGGCATGAGTGTCTGCGCTTGTCGTGGTGGGAGAAGTGCTGCCGGGGGTGGGACGCGTTCGTGGCGAATGATATCGAACCGCGCCGCATCGCGGGGCTCCGCGATGCGCTTCAGGCTTTCCGCCCGGAGTGCCGGCCGGCGAGGACGTCGTAGCCCATCAGCATGAGCCCGACGTTGCGCATCGCGCTGCCGATCGTTTGCAGAATGTCGGGCGCGGGAAGAAGTGCCAGGATCAGGTTGACGGCGAGGCCCGACGCGAACAGCAGCACCGCGAGACGGGGCAGCCAGCCGTTGCGCCACGCCGACCATGCGAACAGCAATCCGCCGACGACCATCGCGGCACCGAACCACGTGTAAGTGGCGCCCAGCCGCTGCCACAACGCCTCGTAGTCTGGAACGCGCCCTGACAGCGCGAACAGCGTGGTGAACGTGAAGTAGGCAAACGCCGCGCCGTAGAGCAGCGCGCCGGCGAGCCCGTCGGCGCCGGGCCTCGGAGACTGGACCCCGTACAGGCCCAGGAGCAAGAACGGCATCGGCAGGAACGCAAGGAGATTGAGCCAGAGCTGGAGCTCGGTAAAGCCCCCGTGGCGCCATTCGAGGATGTCGGTAAACGTGTGGAGCGCCGGTGCGGCGATGGCCGCGAGCCCGACGATCGCGTGAAGCCGGCGCGCCAGGTTGGGCGGGAGTTCGCGCGCGCCGGCAGGCATGAGCAGTTAGCCGGGCAGCTCGACGTTGTCGCCCACGCGAATCGTGCCGTCGCGCTCCGGAACAGGGCGGCGACGCGCACGAGTCTCCAGCCTTCCGTCCGTCATCAGAACAACGTGCAGACGATCCTGAAATTGGCGGCGAACAAGCCGCCCACCCAGGACCGCGACACCCGCGCACAGCCGCGCGCGCCCGGTCATGGTCGTCGATCTAGAACCAGTAGTCCGACACGCACTTGCCGTCCCGCGGCAGGTCGTCGAAGGTGTTCAGTCCGTCGAAATGATCGATCGGTATCCCCGCCACGTCGCCGGGCTCCGCGAGACGAAGGTTCACCGCGATTCGTCGGCGCCCGGCCTCGTCGAGCTGCTGCCCGCACCAGCAGACCATGCACCCGCAGGCGGGGTAGAAGTGAAACTCGCAGGCGGTCGCGCCGTCCGGCACACCCTCGAACTGCCATCGCACGAAGCCGCAGAGACAGGCGCCCTGCATCACGGTTTCGGCTCGGGCGTGTCGTTGCACACGGCGCAGGCCTGTCCCTTGCGGGAACGGTAGATGCGCGTGCCGGTGAAGAGGGCGCTGGCGAGGACGCCCCAGCCGAAGGCGAACCACAACGCGGAGGCCAGCTCGTGGCCCTTCAGCAGCTCCACCAGCGTCAGGATCGCGAACGCGGCGACGGCCGCGACGACGAACCGCTTGATCCAGAACACGTAGCCCATGGTATGTCGCCTCTCTGGGTTGCTGGCCGGCGGAATGCGCCACGATACCAACGCGGCGGCGTCCGTGCCAGTCAGCGTCCGGCCGCGCCGTCAGCGCGGTTGAAACGGATTCAGCCAGACGAGCGCGATGCAGACGAAGACCGCGGCCTCGACGACGCCGGCGACGAGCAGGGTCATCCGGAACGCCGGCTTCGGGGCGAACAGGCCGGACAGAAAGAAGCCGAGGGCGAAGATCGGCGCCGCGAGCAGACGGAGCACGGCCCACGCCGACCAGGCGAGGACCAGGGACGCAGGACTCGCGCCCTTGGCCGCCAGATAGACGACTAGGGCCGTCACGCCGCTCGCGCCGATCGCCACGGTCACCACGCAGAGCGCGCGCCAGAACGCGCGATGCGGCCTCAGGAAATGGAGGGCCGCGCCGGTGGCAGGAATCGCGGCGATGGCGAACAGCGCCAGGAAAAGGAGGCTGTCGCCGAACCCGTACATCGCCCCATACGTCTGCCGGTCCGGGCCGGCGGTCAGCGCCGCATAGGCATACACGAGCGCGCAGGCGATCGAGAACGCCGCTGCGTAGGCGGCGAGGACCGCGGCCAACTTCGCGATCGGCCGTGCCGCGACGGAGCCGCTCGAGCTCCGCCATGGCGAATCGGCAGTGTCGTCGCGACGCGCCCGGTCAGTCGGCAAGGATCTGGCCGGTCACGTTGTCGACCACCACGGGACTCTCGAAGTAGGTGACGACCGGTTCGGTGCCGTACTTCTCGCGGACGAACGCGCGCCACGCCTCCGTGTACATCGCTTCCGCGTCCTGCCGCGAGTTCCACAGGTAGACGCCGCCCGCCGTCGCGCCGTCCTGCGAGAGCACGTAGATCTTCCGGAAGAGCCCCTTGACGCCCTCGTACTTGGGCGCGGTGCTGAGAAAGATGCTGCGAGCTTCCTCACGCGTGATCGGCTTCCGCAATGCGAATGTCGTGAAGGCGGTGATCATCTGCAGCTCCTGTCGCGCCGATGCATTCTGCGCCGGCTAGGCTTTGCCCCATCCCGGAATCGCGGCGGCTTGCCCGATCCAGCGAGCCAGCTGCGCTTCGTCCAGGTCGTCTTCGCGGACGTCGATCCAGCGCGCTTCCTTCGCCGTGCCGCCCGGGGGAACAGGGAGCAGCGACGTGCCCCGGAAGAACGTGACCTTCACGTAATTCGTGAACACGTGGAAGCTCAGGAACCACCCTTGTCCCCTGACGCCGTACATCGGCGAGTTCCACCGCACGCCCTTCTGAACGGCCGGCACGACTCCCGTGACGAGCGCGTCGAGGCGCTGCCCCACGTCGCGCTTCCATCCCGGCATGGCGCGGATGTACGCCTGCACCGCCTCGTCGCCATCGGCCTTGGCGATCTGCGGATTTCCTCCGGCCAGAAGCACCGGCGTGGCCGCCGGCCCAGGCGTTTTCATCGATGCTCCGCGCGCCATCGTCGTCAACGGCCGGCGTCGGTCAATCGTGTGCACCGCGCCGCGAACAGCAATCCGGCGACGGCCTCCCAGTCCGGCGATTCGACATTGCGGGCGGCCTCGTCGCGCGAGTCGTAATAGCCTTCCAGATTGCGCGCGACGCTGGCCAGGGCGAGGAGAAACGATTGCATCGTGGCGTTCTCCCACGGCGAACCCGGCTCGTCGAACGACTCGACCATGAGTTCGACGAATCGGACGAAGTCGTCCCTCGTGCGGAGCGTGTCCATCACCGCGTGAAGCTTTTCCTCGACGGGCGACATGGGACGGGCGGCCTAGGCGCGTGCCGTCGGCTGCGCGCCGAGGCAGCATGCGACCGCGGCCTCATGCATGGCGCGACTCCGCGAACGTGGGCAGGCCGTCGCCGAAACGCACCCACGCGATGTCGTGGCGGAGCCACGAGTGATGCGTCGGCGGAAAGCGATCCGGCTGGTCCAGGCTGCACGTCGTGATGTCGAGGTGGCCGGCGCCGTCGCGATGCTCGTAAGTGAGCGGCGTGCCGCAGCCTGGACAGAACGTCCGGCGCACCGGCTCGGACGTATGGAACTCCGAGGGGGTCCCCTGCAGCAGGCGGAAGCGTGCGGTGGGAAACGTCACCCACGCCACCACCGGCGCGGCGGCGACTCTGCGGCAGGTGCGGCAGTGGCAGATCATGCTGTTGGTCGGCTTGCCTGCGACGCTGTAGCGAACCGCGCCGCAGACGCAGCCGCCCTCTATTTTCGAGGCGGGCACGTTGCCTCCTTCCCGTGCGTGGAGCTGCGACCGGTCGGCCGTCTCATCGAGCCGGCGTGATCAGGATCGATTCCGCCGACGCCACCATCGGACCATGATAGACGGCTTCGACGTTGTTTCCGTCGGGGTCGAGAACGAACGCCGCGTAGTACCCCGGATGATACTTGCGCTCGCCCGGCGCGCCATTGTCTCGCCCGCCTGCCTTCAGCGCGGCGGCATGGAAACGGCGCACCGCTGCCTGGTCCCGGGCCTGAAAGGCGAGGTGAACGTTGGACGTCGCGCCTTCCGCGCGATCGATCCAGAGCTCGTCGGCGGAAAAGTGATCGGCGGATTCGCGGATGCCCTCCGCCTTGCCCAGCGCCTGCAATGCTTCCCGGTAGAAGCGCTTGCTGGCTTCGAGGTCGCGAGCACGAAGGTGAACATGGTCTATAAGGCGGCCGCGATGCAATTCCATAACGTCTCCTTTACGAATGGGCGAAGCTGCAGGCGTCGGCTTTGAACACCGTACTTTCGGCCTGCTAGTCGCCTCCGATGAAGTACGCCATCTTCCATCGGCCGCCGGCCGCTGTGAAGCCCGCGCGAAACGACGTCCCCGCGCCCGCTGGGCATTCGACGGTCTTGTCCTTGCGGTACGCGCACTTCGCCCTGGTTATCCTGGCGAGCTGCCGCAGATTCTCCGGCTGCCGCTTCCATTCGGCGATGGCCTGCTCGGCGCTCGCATCGCCGCCGAAGCTCCAGCGGAATTCCTGGATCATGTCGGCGCGAAGCGCGACGTAGTCCGCGTGCGTCGCGGCCCGATTGACCCTCGTGATGACCTCCGACGCGGCGGGCGGCGCGGCCTCGCCGGCAGCGTGGCCGGACATGAAGGCGACGAGGAAGGTGAGCGCGAGCGAGGCGAGGCGCGCACAGGGCAGTGACGTCACCGACCCGCGCGAGGATTCACTGCCCTTCGGGCGGCTGCCAGAGCTCAATCTTGTTGCCTTCCGGATCCATCACCCAGCCAAATTTCCCGTACTCGGAGTCGTCCGTCTTCTCGAGCACGTCGCAGCCCTCGGCGCGCAGCGCCGCCAGCAGGGCGGGCAAGTCATGGACGCGGTAATTGATCATGAAGGTCGACGCGCTCGGCGCAAAGTGATCGCCGCCCGCGCTGCCGACGGACCAGATCGTGGTCCCCGCCGCGGGCTTGCCCGCGGCATCCGCCCACGTGAACGCGGCGCCGCCCCATTCCTGCACGTCGATGCCGAGATGCTTCCTGTACCAGGCACGCAACCCAGCCGGATCTCGCGCCTGGAAGAAGATTCCTCCAATGCCCGTGACACGCTTCATCCCGCACTCCTGCGGCTCGACCAACTGGAAGCGTAGCCTACCCGACGCCCGGCGTTCGCCGCTACTCCTCGAGGCGTCCCGTGCCCTCCCGATCGCGGTCGTATCGTCGCGTCAGCGGAAACGGCGGCAACCACGACTCGCGGCGCACCGTCCAGCTTTCGTAGGTCGGAGTCAGCTGGTCCGGCGTATCCAGGGACCCGAGGTTCACTTCGACCTCGTCCGCGGAGCGCGCGAAAACGGACGAGCCGCAGCGCGGGCAGAAAAAACGCCCGGCATATTCGCGCGCTTGGCCCTCGATGGTCACGGCATTCTCCGGAAACACCGCGGAGGCGTGGAACAAGGCGCCGTGATGCTTGCGGCAGTCGAGACAGTGACACAGGCCGACCCGATAGGGTCGGCCGGAAGCCACGATGCGAAGGTCGCCGCAGAGGCAGCCGCCGGTGAAACGCTCCATGCCGGATCTCCTTCGGTTCAGCCGTCATCCTCCGTGCCGCGTGGATCACGCGTCGGGGCGCGCAGCGCTCTTCGCGTACGCTTCCCGTTCGAAGGCATTGTCCAGATAAGGATGGCGCCCCCGGATCAGCTGCGCGACGCTGGATGCGACGTAGAGGGGAAAGAAGAACACGCCCCAGCGCTCGTACTGGCGGACGTGCACCCGCTCGTGCGCACGGATGCTGGACAGCAGGTGGTGATCGATGCCGATCACCACATGGCCGAAGGTGATCGCACCGAAGCGGCCGCAGGGCGGCACGAGCGCCAGCAGCGAATGGAGGCGCCCGCCGGCCACCTCGATCACACCGTCGACCACATGCGGGGTCGCGCCCGCGGCCACGGCGACGGCGGAGAACAGCAACCCCACGGCGGTTGCCGGCGACGCCCACGCATAGCGAAGGACGCGCGGAACGCGACGCATCAGAGGGCGTTCGACGGGCCCGGTTGTGCCGTCAGACACTGCTCTGATCGACCCATTGCACCAGCTCGAGGGTGATCCCCTCGGGCCCTTCGAAGAATCGAAGGCGTCGGCTGATGTAGTCCATTTCGTCGCTCAACATCTTCACCCCGTTCGCGGTCAGGTGGCCAGTGACCGCCTCGATGTCGTCGACGCGGAACGCGAGATGGTTGTAGCCGCGTCGCCGCAGGTTCGTCGGGTGATCGCCAGGATCTGTTGGCGGCTGGGGATCGAAAGCGAGCAGCTGGATCTCGAAGTGAGGCTCCACCCCCTCCAGCACCAGCGTGATGTGCTGGGCCTTCATGTCCGGCATGCCCATGTATTTCGCCGGCACGCCGCCGTCGATCAGCTCGACATGCTGCTTCCGGAAGCCGAGCAGGTCGAAGAAGCCGATCGCCGCCTCGGGGTTGGCCACGGCGATGGTCACATGGTCGGGGTTGCGAATCACGAGCCTTTCCTGTCTTGACGCGGACGTCCGTCGCACCGATCCGCATTCAAACCACGATTCGCCGGACGACGCAATATCGTCATTCCGTGTCCTCAGGCAAAACGATCGATCACTTCCCCTCGGGTTCGTGGCATACCGCTTCGACGTTGTGCCCGTCCGGGCCGATGACGAAGGCGGCATAGTAATTCGGGTGGTACCGCGGACGCAGCCCGGGCGGACCGTTGTCCTTGCCGCCCGCCGCCAGCGCCGCACGATGGAAGGCGTCGACTTGCCGGCGATTCTCCGCCGCGAACGCGAGGTGGAGCGGGGCCGGTCGCTCCGCGGTTTGGAACATGCACAAGGAAACCGTGCCGTTCGGATGGCACAGCTCGATCCCGTACGCGGGCTCGCCTTCCGCCACCACCGCTACGCCGAGCGGCTCGAGCGCCTTGAGGAAGAACGCCTTGCTCGCTGCATAGTCGCTTACGCCAAACTTCACGTGGTCGAACATCGGGTCCTCGGCATGGTTGGGGCTAACGATCGTTCGGCGCGTCCAGGTCACACTTCTTGCAGTCGAGCATTGTCCCGAGCGCAGAGGTTCTGCCCGCAGGGGTGACTACCCAGGGGCGGCTAGACCAGGGCGGCGCGTGGCGCACGTGCTGGTCGTGGCCGCATTCGAGCTCGGCAACCCAATGACGCTCCTCGTCTTGATGAAAACCCACGATGCGTCGATGCATGCTCGCGCAGATCCGCTTCAGGCAGCCCACACCGTGTGATGCTTCAACGGCAACCGATGCCGGAGATGAAGTCGCGGCGCGCTGGTGGCGACTCCGAATGCCGTGCTGCTCACAGGTGAGCGAAATACTGGGGCGCCGCGAACTTGTCGTTGCGGCCGTCGACGTACGTGATCGGAACGCGCGACAAGTCTTCTTCCGACACATCGTCGAGGCAGCCGAGATTGACGCCGTACATCACACCCATGGGCGTCTCCGTGCCCACGCCAAAGGCGCGCACGCCGCAGTGCCTGCAGAAGTAGTGCTGGTTCTTCCGGGTGTTGAACAGATACTGCGTCAGGTCCGCTTCACCGGACAGGAGACGAAAGCCCTCCGGCCTGGCCACGGCGGGCCAGAAACGGGTCCGGCGGCAGATCGAGCAGTTGCAGCGGTAGGAGCTTTGCGTGAGATCGAGCTCGGCCTCGAACTTGACCGCACCGCAATGGCATCCTCCTCGATAAGTTTTCAGCATTCCTGGAGTCCTTCGCCGGTCCGGCGTTCGCCGGCGACTCAGTCCATGAATGTCCAAGTGTCCGCACCATCGAAACGGCGGACGTGAACAGACGCCTGAAGGCGCGGATCGAAGATGTTGAGATTGACCCCGTGCTTGCCGCCGGGTTCAGGCGCGAGCGGTTCCCAGTGGGTGACGCATCCGCAAGTCTTGCAGCGCACGGTGCGCAGGGTCTTGTCGCCCCAGATGTAGTCAGCGGTGTTCTCCGGGTGTCCTTCTACCCGAACCGTTCCGAACTCGTAGTAGGCCCAGAGTCCCCCGAGGCGCCTGCAGAGGGAACAGTTGCACCTGGTCGCCTTCTCGGGCACTGACGGCAGCGTGAGGCGAACTGCACCGCAGTGACACGAACCTCTCAGGAGCTGGTCGTCGGTCATGGTCCCCTCGCTTGGATCTCCGTGCGCATCACTCACTGAGAACTGGGTATGGAACGCCGCCCATCTGATGAGCCCGGCACTTCCATGCCGCCGTCAAACAGCCACGTGTGGCCGCGGCTGTATTTGTTGTCAGTATATGGCTGGTATCCGCGTTCCCATCGAATTGTCGCTGTGTATGTCGACATGGTTATGCGTCGGCCGATGAATTTGCAGGTGTCCGCGACCGTCGAAGTAGCGGACTCGGACCGCGGCACCCAAGCAAGCCTCCGCCTGTGTCAGTTGCCCTTCAGTCCATCGCGGAAGGCCATCGCCTCGAGCTCCACCCGGACAGCGTCCATCACGGGAACCACCGGTCGCGCTTCGAATACGAATGCGGGGAGCATCGAGCAGAATTTGTGAACCGTCAACGGATCGTCGCAGTCCACCGACATATAGCCACCCCAATCGCCAACCCGCACTACGAACAACTCGATCTTGAAGTTGTCGGGCGCCTTCCATTGCGTGAACACCTCGAGTATCCGCTTCTGGGCATTCTCGTATTCCATCGCGGATCCTTGCGGACGCTCGTTCCAGGTAATCATGTATTTCATCTGAGCCCACCCTCTGGTTGACGACATTGAGGACATCGCTCGCTCGAGCGGCCGAACGTGAGCAAGGCTATATCAAACGCGCTACTTCAGGTCGGAAACGAGGAAGGGGATGCAGCCGCAGGGCTGGCCGCTACTCGTCGAAAAAGGG